>Ga0209863_10000113_pt1 | contig 49257 bp, 29 predicted proteins | sample OrgsoiDNA2013046_FD_185796 | JGI IMG/M metagenome (GOLD analysis project Ga0209863, IMG submission 185796) | Permafrost soil microbial communities from the Arctic, to analyse light accelerated degradation of dissolved organic matter (DOM) -... | ecosystem: Environmental > Terrestrial > Soil >...
GGCGATTCTGACCAAGGATGTGTATCAGTCGCTGTTCCGCAAAGGAGCAGGAGAGCATGAATTGTTGGTGGTGGGATGGATCACCACATTCCTGATCGGTGGCGCGACGACTTTGATCGCGGTCATCATGGCGGCGAGCGGGCAGAGCGTGTTCCAGGTGATGCTGAAATTCAATACGTTGATTTCGCTGGCGTACGGGCCGCCCGCTCTTTTGGGCTTGGTTGTAAGAAAGACGCCGCCGTGGTCTGGCATGGCGTCCTTCCTGACCGGGCTTTCTTTGGGGATGCTGGGCGCGTTTGTATATCACTGGTCGCTGATTCAGCAAGTTGCCATTATTATTCCGGCATCGTTTGGAGTGTTTTTCCTGAGCATGTTGCTGGACCGTGGGGACACGCCGGCGCGCGCACTTTTGTTCAAGAATCTGAACACTCCCATCGATGTGGCGAGGGAACTGAAGGATTCTGAGGATTTCACCGCTCCGGTATTCCGGTTCCTGAGCCGGACGATTTCGTTGATTGGCTTGTTGAGCCTGTTGCTGCTGTTTACGACGCCGGCGAATCAGCGGACGACGGTTCTGTGGTTCGCGGGGCTCACGTTAGCCGTGGGCGGATCGTTGTGGTTCATTCGCGGGGGAGGAGTAGCCGTGGCCCAGCCGCCCGTTGATGAGAACGGACTGCCCGCTGCCTTGCGCACGGAAAGCGGCACCTGAGCGCCATGATCCGTTTGGGACTGATCGGTTGCGGAGAGCACGCGGAAGGCGGCCACGCTATTCCGCTGGCGCGGTATAAAGCTGCGAATCCAGGAGAAATTGAACTGGCGGCGGCTTGCGATCTGCGGCTCGAGCGAGCGCGGGAATTCTGCGGCAAGTATGGCTTCCTGGCTGCCTATGCCGACCTCGATGAAATGCTTGCGAAGGAGAGGCTGGATGGCTGTATCGCCGTAGTGCCGACGGAGAGAATCTCTGAACTGGGAATCAAGCTACTTCGCCTAGGAATACCCTGCGTAGTGGAAAAGCCGCTGGGCGTCTCGCTCGACGAAGTTGGAGCATTGCGGGATGTTGCCGCGGCCACTCAGACTTTGAACATGGTTTCGGTGGACCGGCGATTCATGCCGTTCCTCGCGCGGGCCATCGAGTGGACGCGCGGGCAGGGGGTGCTTCGTTATGTGCGCTGCACTCTGGCAAGGCACGCGCGGAACGAGGGCGAGTTTCTCTGGGCTACTGCGGTTCATGCGGTGGACACAGTGCGATTCTTAGCGGGGCAGGTTGCTGCATTCCAGATTCACTCCGTGTCGACGACCGAGGGATCAACGCCTTGGTACGCCATCGATCTGCGATTCGAAACGGGGATCACGGGGCGCATTGATGTGGTGCCAACTACGGGAATGGTGGAAGAAACGTACGACCTGTTCGGCGATGGCTTTCGCGCCTCCGTGACTTGCCCGTTCGGCTCGCCCCGGTGTTGGCGCTGCTTCCGCGGCGGGCGTCTTGTTTTAGAGGACCTTGCCGCTGCGGACATGCCCGAGGATGTCTTGAGCGGCTGCTATGACGAGGCGGCTGAGTTTATTCGGGCGCTGCGGAGTAAGGACCGGCCGCATCCTTCGATCGAAGAAGTGTTTCCATCCGTGGAACTTTGTTGGAAGATGGCTAGGAATATAGGTGCGGTGCGATAAGTTAAACGCCTTTCCGCCATCCACGATCTTTTTCGTCCTTCAGATCGATGGTGAGCGATCCGTTCGCATTGACTGGTTGTTCGCAGGCCCACGCGACTGGCCTCTTCACTCCCGGCCGAATTTCAAGTTGCACGGATAGCTGGAGCTTGCCGTTGTAGCCCTTCGGAAGCAGGAAAGAGGCTTGGCGAATGCCGCCGCCGTGGGGGTGTCCTGCATCGAGCGCGCCGTGCATGACGAGTTTGCCATCGGGGCTTTCCAGGTGCAACCAGAGAACTCCGGGAACTCCCGCGACGCCGCGATTGGCAACGCATACGATCAGTTCAAACGTTCCGTAGCGCTTGCGTTGCCAGACCCAAGCGGGCCGCAGCCGGTATCCCAGATTGGCCCGCAGCCGTTCGAATCCGCGAGGATAGATCTCGCTGTAGCGCTTGAGATTATCGGCTTCGGTCCAGAGAGACCAGTAGTTGGCTTTGACGTCGAGGACGTGCAGCATGTAGTTTTCCATTACGTTGATGCCGGCCGAGTCCTGTTCCAGCTTCTGAGTGTCGTACTGGCGGAAGTATCCATCTTCCAGGATTGCAGCGAGCCAAGGTGGCCGGTTGGTGATTTGATCGATCTGGATGGGTTCTTCGACGATGATGCTGTCCGAGCGGAGCCATCCACCGGCTCGCATTGCCATATCGATCACGGTGCGATTGCCGACGCTGCTGATGTCGGGCTGGGTGTTCACGGCGACTGGAGTTTTCCTCCACGTATCGAGTTGGCGCGCGGTCATGCTGACAAATGTTTTCTCGGCGGTGACGTAGTCCGGGAAGGGATTGGGATAGTCGCTGGTGTGGCCCTCGCCCCAGAATCCGTACTGCATCAGATCCATCCACTCGATCAAGGGATTGCCTTCGAACTCTGCGGCTAGTAGATCGTTCAGCTCGGCGAATGCTTTTTGGAATTCGGGGTGGTCATAGCGCGGCTCGCGATATTCGGCACCTCCCTGGCCGGGAATGCGGCCGATGTTGACGAGGGGGATGCGGTCGCGCAGAAACGGCGGTAGCGCAACTTGCTCCGGCTGGAAGGAAGTGTTGGAAAGCTGAATTCGGAACGCAACACGGAGGCCTTTGCGTTTGGCGGCGTCCAGAGTCAGAGCCCAAACGGGATCGAGGTCCAGGCGTCCGGGACGGGATTGCACATTGCGCCAGTCGCAGCGGATGTAGAGGACATCGACGAAGGGCAGGCTGGAAATTTTCTCGACGTGTTGCTCAAGAGTCTCGCGGCCCGCTCGCGCCGCTAACGAGGGGCCGCTCTCTTCCCATACGTAACCCACCAAACCGAGTCCTGGATTGCGTTGAGGTTTTTCAGATGGCGTGGTGAAAAGGATCGTTTGCCAGCCTTGATCCTGGTCAATGTCAAAGGGGCCCTGGTCGAGGCGGCCGGTCGATGGCCATCCTGGACTAATCTGAAAGTCCAGGTGCGGCGATGGGGAAGCGTTTGCACGGGCCAGTGCGGGCAAAAGAATGGCGCCCTTCATCAGATCTCTGCGGCGCATGTTTCGGTTCCTCCAGATGGAAGGTTACGGCAAGAGACTCAATGTTAACTGGTCAGACGGAGAGTCAGTCTGCCTGTTGTGCCGACCAATACCACATCGCTGCAAGTATCCAGAACCCAGTCGGCCCCTGCGTCACGAAGTTCTCGTTCCTGAACAGTCGTGCGAAGAGCGATGACCCTCGATCCCGCCGCCTTGCCGGCGCGAATGCCTGCGGGGACGTCTTCGAGGACAATGCACTCCGAGGCTGGGAAGCCCAGTTTGGCGGCGGCCTTTAGAAACGGTTCCGGGTGCGGTTTGCCCTGGGTAACGTCGGTGGCAGTCACAAGGCGTTCTGGAACCGGCAATCCCGCCGCCCGCAGGCGCACTTCCGCGAGCGGACGAGTGCAGGAGGTGGAAATCGTCCAGCGTTTCAGGGGAAGGCTGGCGAGCAACTCCCGGGCGCCGGGAAGAAGAACAATTCCGTCGACATCGGTCATTTCGCGGCGTTCCACCTCGCGATTTTCCGCTTCGTGGTCGGCCGTGGGCAGGTATTTCCGCACGGTGGTAAGACTGGGGCGGCCGTGGGCATGGGCAACGACTTCGACGGGATCAAACCCGCGCTCCTCGGCCCATTGGGCCCAGACGCGGCTCACGGCAGGCGTCGAATCGATGAGCACGCCGTCCAAGTCGAAGAGCAGGGCGCCGCAGGTGATTTCGATCATGGAGGAGGTTCTTCGAGCCATTTGGAACGAGCCGGACGGGACCGGTGAGGCCTGGGAGAAAGCATTTGATCCCCTCATGGCTTTCGTTTACTGTATCAGATGTTTCTATTGCTTTCGTATTTCTGCCGTGGTTGTTCTCCAAGGGAATATGCCGGAAGAAGATTTTCTGCAAAGGCTGGCCCGGTCGCAGGATAGCGTTGCGGCGCTGGTGGCGCGAAGCCCCGAGGACCAGCAGAGGCTCGGCTATTTCCATACATTGCGCGAGGTTTGCCAGCAGCCGGTGACTTGGGTGCGCACAGCCGAATTCATGGTGGAATCCGCGCCGAGCTTGCAGCGGTGCGTGAAGGGAATTTGTGGCATCACGTTGACTGGGTCGGGCAGTTCGGAGTTTGCGGGGGACTGTGTCCGGTTAGCATTGCAAAGGGAACTCGGGGTCAATGTGCAAGCGGTGGCGGGGGGCGCGATTCTGACGCAAGGTAGCCACGCTTTGCCCGTGGGACGGCCGGCGTTGATGGTTTCGCTTGCCCGATCGGGCGACAGTCCGGAGAGCGTGGGGGCGCTAGCTCTGATGCTGAAGTTGGAGCCGGAGCTGCGGCATCTGGTGCTGACGTGCAATCAGCGGGGAAGCCTCGCGAATACGTTTCGCGACGATCCGCGCGTCGGCGTGATTGCCCTGGACGACCGTACCAACGACCGAAGCCTGGTCATGACGAGCAGTTTTACGAATCTGGTGCTGGGAGCCCGCTTTCTAGGCCTTTTGCGCGAACCTGGGCGGTATCAGGCGATGGTTGCGGGCTTGGCGGACGGCGCTGGAACACTGCTGGAGACTCGCTTTGACGTTCTGGCTCAGGCTGCGAAATCGCCCTTTCGACGCGTGCTGTACCTGGGTAGTGGTGGGAGGTTTGCCGCGGCTCGAGAGGCCGCGCTGAAGATGCTGGAGATGACGGCGGGGCGCGTGATGACCTCCTGCGAAACCTATCTTGGATTGCGCCACGGCCCGATGAGCGCGGTACACGACGACACCCTGATCGTGGGTTTCCTGTCTTCGGAACCGCGACTGCGGGCATACGAGGCTGATGTCCTGCAAGAACTTGCCCAGAAGCGGCTCGGCCTTTTCCGGGTGATCGCGGGCGAGCGGGTGCCAGAGGAACTGTTAGGGGACAAGGATGTGGCCGTTCCGTATGAGGCGGCGCAAGTCCTGGAGGACGACAACCTGCCGGTCTTGGATGTGATGGTTGGCCAGATTTTGGCGCTAATCCGGTGCCTGGCGGAGGGCCTGCAACCGGACTCGCCTTCGGCTACCGGGGTGATTCAACGGGTGGTGCAGAGCTTTCCTTTGCATTTTCCGAAGGCCTGAGTGGGTTTCCGGGTGGCTTACGTTTTATCTCGTATTCTTTCCTTATAGTATTTTTTACTTGCCTTTATTTGCCATGTTGGGATACAAGAGCTAGGTTGATGTCCACCCGTTCGCCCAGGAGACTCCCTATGAACCCCGCGAAATCTATCGCGTGTTTGCTCGCCTTCGTGCTTTCCGTTGGATTTGCGCAATCCTTGTTCGGCCAAGGCACGGACTTAGGCACGATCCGCGGCTCGGTGACGGATTCGACGGGAGCCGTGATTCCCGGCGCCAAAATTGTTGTCGTCGACCTCGCGACGAACAGTACGCGCGAGACCACGACGAACTCACACGGCGAATATGAGGTTTCGGGGCTGCGGTCTGGGGCGTACAAGGTTACGGTCTCGGCCGCCAACATGGGAACGGTTGACCTGACGGGGATTGTGTTGAATGGTAGCGATGTGGCGAATGCCAATGCCGTGCTGAAGGTTGCCGGAAAGGCGGAGTCGCTGGAAGTAACGGCTGAGGTTCCGATCATCAACTCGGAAGATCAGACCATCAGCGACACCATTACGAGCCAGGCGGTGATCGACCTGCCGAGAGACAGCCGGGATATTTATTCGTTTCTTTATCTCAATCCCAACATCACCCAGGCGGGAACCGACGGGTCGTTTAAGTTTCTGGGTGCGCAGAGCTACGGCGCAAACTTTTCCCTCGATGGGCAGCGTTCCAACGGTGGCATTTTTGGTGAACCCACAAGCAGTCAGCCCTCTTTGGAAGCGGTTGGGGACATCAACGTACTCTCCAACGATTTCAGCGCGGAATATGCCGGAATCGCTAACATCCGCGTGACCACCAAGCGGGGTGGGAACGGGTATCATGGTTCGCTGTTCTATAACAATAAGAATGCGGCGCTGGCCGCGTATACTCTGCAGGACAAAATTGGTAAAGAAACCTTTACGCCTTCACCGTTGCAGAGTAAGTATCCCAATCCCTACTTCAATCTCACTGATATTGGTGGGTCCGTTGGCGGACCAATTCCGGGGCTGAAGAAGACGTGGTTTTTTGCGGCGTATGAGCGCAATTGGGATGTTGAGCCGGTGAACGTGCAATCGAGCAAGGTTCCCCATCCGAGCGTGACGGCAGGAGATTTCTCTCAGATCATTGACACGAGCACCGACCCGGGACACACACCCGATGATCTCAAGCCGCATGTTCCCGGCAACATACTGGCAATGATGACACCGGAAGAGGTCGCGAATGATACGGTCGGAGGTCTGGGCCTCCAGTTCATCACGATTCCATCGCGCTTGTTGAATCCCACCGTCCAAAGCCTGATTGGCAAATATTTCCCCCACATCGGCGCCTCTGCGCCCATTGATTCGAATAAGGGCATCGTGAGCGATGGCACGAACGGATTTCAGACTCTGTTGCCCGGCCGGAGCGTCCGGGATCTCGGTACTCTAAGGGTTGATCATGATTTCACTGAACGCGATCACATCTATGGTGTCTACAACGCCGCAGCTCAGACTACCGCGAATACCTCTGTGCAAGCCCCCTATGTCGGGCTCGGCTTGACCCAAAATGATGGCAGGAATAACACGGTGTCGCTCTCGTACGCACATATTTTCGGCGATCACGTGGTGAATGAAGCCCGAGGCGGATTCAACCGGCAGAGATTGCGCCGTCACAGCAATACCACGTTGGGGAGCTTTCTCTCCAGTGTTGGCTTCGATCAGACTGATGTCGCCGCCTATGGAGCTGTTGTAGGGCCCACCGAGCTGAACACGTTTGGACACCCAGCAATTACGTTCGGTAGTAACTTCGCAATTTTTCAGAATGGGGGACGCAATACGGATCGACCTCTGGATCAAAATCTAGCAACCTTCGGAGACACTTTAACTTGGGTGCTCGGTAAGCACAGCCTTAAAATGGGCGCAGATTTCGTCCGGAATGCGGCACTCGACGGGTTCGCGGTCAATCGCGGGAATCCGAGGGGCGCGATGAGTTACGGCACTAAAGGCTTCAATCCCATTGCAAATTTCCTGCTGGGACTTGCGCCTACGACAGTCACTTATGTCAATCTTCCGCGGCCACCGATGGATGTGTACAACTGGGAACAAGGCTTCTTCGTAATGGACGATTGGAAAGTTACGCCGCGTCTTACAGTCAATTTGGGGCTGCGCTACGAGCTGATTACTCCCTTTATCGAAAACAAGGATCTGATGGCGAACTTCGATCCCAATTTTGTTGACTCCGCCACCGGCATGAAGGGTCGGTTCGTAATTCCGTCGGACCGCACGCGGCAATTTCTTGATTCACGTATCCTCAGCGAGTTTACGGTGGTGACTGCGAGCCAATCGGGTTTGAATGTTGGCCGGGGATTAGTCCGTGAGGACAAGAATAACTTCGCACCCAGAGTTGGCGCCGCATTTCGTCTATCCGAAAAATCAGTGTTGCGAGGCGGCTACGGATTTTACTATCCAACCTCGGCTGCCCAAGGTATTCGCGACCCAATTGCGACCAACCCATTCAATCAGGGGATCAGCAAGAGTCTCGACCTTAACAACCCGAACCCGCTTCCACTCTCGCCGTGGCCAGGTTTCCAGCACGGCTTTAGTCCGCTCACGGGGGGTAACATAACAACGAATTTCACTACCCTGCCGGCTATCAATGCCGTTCCGGTTGGGCTTCAGCAACCTCGCATTCAGCAGTACAACGCTACCTATGAACGTGAAATTGCACGGGATACTTCTATCCGGTTCTCGTACTTGGGAAGCGTCCTTAGCGGATTGGTTGCCGGCAGGGACCTGAACGAACTCGCTCCCAACGACACTCCCTTTGGCACGACCACGGGAGATGGTACAAACACACCGTGTGATCCCGAGAATAATGGAGATTGTCTGCCTTCCGCCGCAGATGAAGCCCGGCAACCGTACCCGGGCCTTGGCGATTTTCTGCTCAGTTATGGCAATTTCGGGCACGGCCGTTCGAATGCGTTCCAGACGCAATTGCAACATCGCTCTTCGCACGGTCTGATGCTGAATGTTTCCTATACGTATCTCAGCCAGAAATCCACGGGGCTGGACACAGGAAACTCGAGTCTTGGAGGAGTGGCTTACAACCCGTTTCAGCCGGAGCAAGATTACGGGCAGGAATCGTTCGTCCCGCACAGCCGGTTCGTTGCTTATGGCATCTACAACTTGCCGGTAGGACAGGGAAAGCGCTTTGGTTCTTCCATGTCCGGCTGGGCGAATGCCATCCTGGGTGGCTGGCAGACAAGTTTCAATATGTTTGCCAAATCCGGGGCTGGCTATACACCGTATTGGGTTTGTGATGATTGCGGCCCGATTTCGCTGGGAAATATTGGTGTGGGATCCGAGGATGCAGTCGGTGACTTCAACAATACTTCTTATCGCCCACTCGTGACGGGGAACTACAAGCACCGTAGTGGCGATCAGATCTGGGATCCGAACGCATTTGCCCTGCCTCCGGTAGGGGCCGACCTTTTCAATAATCCGCAAGTTGCGAAGAGGAACCTGCTCATTGGCCCCGGCGCCTGGGGAGTCAATCTTGGAGTGCACAAAGATTTTCGCTTGGGGGAGCGCTTCACGGCGAGTTTCGGGGCGGATGTCAACAATGTGTTCAATCATCGATTGTTTGCGCCTGATTCCGATTACGGCGGCGGTGGCGGTCCGTTTGCCCAACTGGGGGACTTCAGCCTCGCGGTTGACCCGGCCACGCTACAACCTGTAATTGACCCAGCGAGCATAACCAAGAACGATGCTTTCGGTCGCTTGATTAACACCTTCACGCAGGAAGGTGTCGACAGCAGGCGGACGATTCGCTTGCGGTTGAGGGTCACGTTCTAGGGAACTAGCTGCTTCGACGGGCGCGACGGCCCTGCTGTTTCAAAACTAGTTCATGGCTGTCGTGCCTCAGGAGGAACGAATGAAATCCATTGCCTCCTTTGCAGCTCTGCTGCTCCTTTGCCTGTCGAGCACGCTGGCGCAGAGGCCCGGAGACTTTCGTGTGATCGGCCCTGGCGGCGGTGGCGCGATGTTCAATCCGACGATCAGTCCGCATGATGTGAACACTGTTCTCATTTCCTGCGACATGACTGGCTCCTACATCACGCACGATGGCGGGCGGACCTGGCGCATGTTTAATTTGCGGGGAGTCGTCAATTTCTTTGTTTTCGATCCGCTGGATCCGAAAATTATGTACGCGCGCGCTACGGGCCTTTGGCGTAGCGCGGATGGTGGAGAGAGCTGGAATCTTGTGTATCCTCCTCCTGCGGCGGTTCAAGGTGTGCGGATGAATTCCGATCACGCCGATGAAACCATTCTTGCGCAAGCGGATCCGTTGGGCGTGATTCTGGCTATGGCGATCGATCCGGCGGACTCGCATGTTCTTTATGTTGCAGCCGGTCCGGCGCCTTCCCGGCGCGGGGCTGGGCCCGCTCCACGGCCGCAGGAAAAACTTGGTTTATTTGTCTCGCGTGATTCCGGGCAGAGTTGGCAGCGGCAGGCGGATTTAGCTGGCGAAGTGCGGCGTCTCTGGGTGGATCCGCACTCGCCTGCGGAGGCCAGAGTTCTTTACGCGGGTGGCATGAAGTCTCTGGCGGTGATGAATGGCGCGAAGGTCCGCAATTTGCCTTTGCCCGCTTCTGTGACCGACATCTCGATGGGATTCGGAAGTGGGGCGCGGTCCGTCATCTATATAGCTTCCGAGAAGGGCGTCTTCGTTTCCCACGACGGGGGCGCGGGTTGGAACAGATCTTCGCTTCCGGGAAATGGGGGGCAAGTCCGCGCCATTGCCACCAGCCTGCATCATCCGGAAACGGCGTACGCATCGTACAGCCGCCTGGCGATGGACGGGAAGAACTGGCTGGGCGTGGCTAAGACGACGAACTCCGGGGCGGATTGGCAGTTGGTGTGGAAGGAGTCGGCGGGGGCGGCCCCGAATGTGCACGATAACTGGATCACGGAGCGTTTCGGGATTGGATGGGGAGAAAACCCCCTGAACCTTATGGTTGCCGACCAGGATGCGACGTTTGGTATTGGAACAGACCTGGGAAGGACGATGCGTACCAGCGATGGCGGCGCGACCTGGGCCGGGCTCTATTCGCGAAAAGTTGATTCCGCGGGATGGACCACTGTTGGCCTGGACGTGACCACGACCTACGGTGTCCACTTCGATCCTTTTGATTCGAAGCGCATGTTCATCACATATACCGACATCGGGCTGTTCCGCAGCGAGGATGGCGGTGCCTCCTGGAGGAGTTCCACGACTGGAGTTCCGCGAGAGTGGATGAATACGACCTACTGGCTGGTATTCGATCCCAAGGTGAAGGGGCGCATGTGGAGCGTGAACAGCTATACCCACGACTTGCCGCGTCCGAAAATGTGGCGGCATACGGCGATTTCCACCTACAAGGGTGGCGTTACGCGAAGCGAGGACGGCGGAAGAACCTGGACGAAGTCGAATGCTGGGATGGAGCCGACGGCGGCTACACACATCCTGCTGGATCCAGCCAGCCCGGTGGATGCGCGCGTCCTCTATGTCAGCGGATTTGGGCGCGGGGTTTACAAAAGCACAGATAGCGGGCGTACATGGAAGTTGAAGAATGAGGGCATTTCTCAAAAGGAACCGTTCGCGTGGCGGCTGGGGCGCAGCTCCAATGGGACGCTGTATGTTGTAATTGCGCGCCGTTCCGAAGATGGAAGCATTGGGAACGACGGAGATGGTGCGCTCTACCGTTCGACCGATGGCGCAAAGCACTGGCAGCTGGTCACACTCCCTGAGGGTGTGAACGGGCCGAACGGGCTGGCGATTGACCCGGATTTTCCGGATCGTCTCTATCTCGCCGCTTGGGCGAAGGCCACTGGGCAGCACGGCGATGGCGGTGGGATTTATGTTTCCGAGGATGCGGGCAAGACTTGGCAAGTTGCGTTCGACAAGGATCGTCATATTTATGATGTGACCATCGATCCGGCGGACGCCAATGTTCTTTATGCCACGGGCTTTGAATCTTCGGCGTGGAGGTCGGCGGATCGCGGCCGGCATTGGTCGCGTATTCCGGGATTCAACTTCAAGATGGCGCACCGCGTGATTCCCGATCCATTGGATCGCAACCAGATCTACATTACGACTTTTGGCGGGAGCGTCTGGCACGGTTTCATCAATGGAAAAGAGCAGCCGGTGGATATTGTCACGCCCGCGTTGGAGCAAGGGCAGTAAAGCATTCAGGAGAGAAGTTGATGAATCGCCGTCAGTGGTTGTACGGAGCGGGGTTGATGGCGGGGGCCGGGCAACTTAGCGTTGCCGCTGCGTCGGAGCAGAAAGTAGAAAGTGCGAGCCAGCCCAAGCCTCTCGAGCTATCCCAGTATGAGCCGAAGAGCATGCTTCAGGTGCATGAGTCGCACGTGGAGCGGTCGAAGTTTCCTCTGATCGACTTTCATACCCATATTTCGGGATCGAAGAAATCCGAGCGCGGTGTCGAGCTCTCTCCCGATCGCGAATATCTGGGTACGGCGGAGGAGTTGCTGGCTGTCATGGACCGAAAGAACATACGCGCCATGGTGAACCTCACAGGCGGATACGAGCACGGTCTTGCGGAAGCTGTTGGCAAATATGATCGCGTTTATCCCGGGTGCTTTTACACCTTCGCGGAGCCGAGCTACTCACGATTCAAGGAGCCGGACTATCCCCGCGTGCAGGCGCAGGCCATCGAGCAGGCGCATCACGATGGTGCTAGGGGCCTGAAGATACTAAAGACGCTGGGTTTATATCTGCGCGAGAACATTACATCGGGGACGCTTGTTAAGATCGACGATCCCAGATTCGATCCGATGTGGGATGCCTGTGGCGAGTTAAACCTTCCGGTGGCGATTCACGTCTCAGACCCGATTGCATTTTTTGCCCCGACCGACCGCTTCAACGAGCGCTATGAGGAACTGAACAACCATCCTGACTGGTCTTTCCACGGCGGAAATTTTCCCAGCAATGCCGAACTGCTGGAGGCGCGGAACCGGGTAATGGCGCGGCACCCAAAGACTTCGTTTGTGGTTTTGCACGCAGGAAATTTCGCCGAGAACTTGCAGAATGTGGCTGAGAATCTCGACCGCTTCCCGAACATGCACATCGATATCGCTGCACGAATTGGCGAGCTGGGCCGTCAGCCCAGGGCCACGCGTAAGTTCTTCGACAAATATCAGGATCGGACTTTGTTTGCTACCGACGCGACGCCGCATGGCGACGAGTATCCGCAGCAGGTGTTCAACGACAAGCTGTACGAAATCTATTTCCGGTTTCTGGAGACGGAAGACGAGTACTTTGACTATGCTCCGGCGAAGGTTCCGCCGCAGGGTCGCTGGAGAATATACGGAATCAATCTGCCGGATGCGATTCTGAGCAAGGTCTATTACGAGAATGCGGCGAGGCTATTACGGATCTGATGCGGAAAGGCTTCCATTTACTTGTGCTCCTGGTGCTGGCAACTGCGGCGCCAGCGCAGGTGCGCGTCTGGCTGGGAACGCTTGCGCTGCCCACCTACGAAGAAGGGATGCCCGATCCGAATCCACCGTTCGATCAATACACGAGCAACCGCTTCAACTATCCGTACACGTTGCGCGATAACCTGACAAACCGCCGCGCCAACCACAACTGGCGGGCGATTTACCTGGAGAACGAGTACCTGAAATGTTCAGTCTTGCCCGATATTGGCGGACATCTTTATACGTGCATCGACAAGATTTCCGGACAATCGATGTTTTATGCGAATCCTTCGATCAAGAAGGCGAACATTGGATACCGCGGCGCCTGGGCGGCGTTCGGCATAGAGTTCAATTTTCCCGTTTCCCACAACTGGGTGAGCATGTCGCCGGTTAGTTTTGCGTTTCATCCCAATGAGGATGGAAGCGCCTCGGCCATTGTGGGCAGCGTAGACCGTGTCTACGGGATGGAATGGACTGTGGAACTGGTGCTTCACGCGAAGTCGACGCTACTTGAGGAGCGCGTGACCCTGAGCAACCGGAGCGATATTCGTCATCGATTTTACTGGTGGAACAATGCGGGAGCTGCGGTCTCGGACGATTCGCGCGTCATTTACCCCATGCGCTATGCCGCGAGTCACGGATTCACCGAGGTGCAGCCGTGGCCTGTGGACGCCGACGGCGTCGACTTGAGCGTGATCCGCAACCATACCCATGGTGCGGTTTCCCTTTTCGCTCACGGAAGCCGCGAGGATTTCATGGGTGTTTGGAATCCTGCTACCCGAACCGGCAGCATGCATTTTGCCGAGTACGAGCAGGTTCCCGCTAAGAAAATCTGGTCGTGGGGAGTGGACGCGGAAGGCTTGGACTGGCGGAAGGCGCTTTCCGACGATAACAGCGCGTACATTGAAATTCAGGGCGGCTTGTTCCGTAATCAGGAGACGTATGCATTTCTTGAACCGCGTCAGAGCATTCACTTCTCGGAATATTGGATGCCGGTTCGGGAGATTGGCGGGATTTCTCGCGCCAATCTTGCGGGAGTGCTCGGATTGACACGTCAGGCTAATACGCTTGTTGCTGGATTCAATCCGAACCAGGCATTCCCCCACGCCAAGATTTCGATTCTGAACGGGAAGAAAAGCTTATTCACCCAAGCGGCGGATCTGACGCCTGAGCATGCGTGGACTCATGAATTGGCGCTGAGTGATCCCGATGCGAAATATACGGTTGAGATCCGCGACGCTGGCGGAACAACGTTGATTCGCCAGACGGAGGGAGAATACAACTTGGCTCCCGAGTCTGAAATCCGCGTCGGTCCTCAGCATTCTTATCGCATACCAGATCCGGATCAGAGAAGCTTCGACGATTGGATGCAGCTCGGGAAAGACGAGGAGCTGAACGGGCGGCTTCTCCGGGCGCTTGATACATATAAGGAGGCGTTGCGCAGGTTTCCTGGCAGCTTTGCGGCCTCGAAAGCTGCCGGCCGTCTGGCGGCGGGCCTTCTTCGCTTTGACGAGGCGAAGGCCTTTCTCGAGCCGATGCATGCCCGCGATACTTCCGACCCTGAAATCTCGTATTACCTCGGCGTTGCTTACGATGCGGTCGGTGATTCACGAAATGCGCAGAACGCATACGAGGAAGCGCAGCGACTTGGTCCTCTTAGTGCCGCAGCGTCCCTGCGACTGGGTGAGTTGCTGGCGCGGGATGGGAAGCTAGATGAGTCGGAACGTCATTTGGCGGAGGGGCTTCGCACCGCACCGGAGGACGCACGAGCACTAGAAGAGCTGGTGGCAGTTAAGAATGCGAACGGCAAAGCCCAAGAAGCTAAAATACTGGCCGAGCAGGGTATTCGACGGTTCCCGTTGAGCTACTTTCTTCAAGAGGAGCTTGGCACCCCGAATCTGGCGCAGCTTGCCAATGATCCCATTCGCGTGGTGAATCTGGCGGCGCAGTACATGCGACTTGGGCTTTATGTGCGAGCGTTGGGTGTGTTGTTTCGCGAATATCTGCGGGCGCAACCGGATCAGAGTGAGCCTGGCATCCCGCCACCGGCGCAGTATCCAATGATTGCTTACTTCCGCGGCTACTGCCGGGAGAAACTCGGGCAGTCGGCTGCTGCGGATTATGCAGCGGCATCGAAACTTCCGACATCGTACGTTTTCCCCAGTAGCGCTGAGGAGCTTGCAGTTCTCACCTCCGTACTGCGCGCCAGCCCTGACGATGCCTCGGCGCACTACTTGCTGGGCACACTGTACTTTTCGCGGGGGCTGACGGATTCTGCGCTGGGGGAATGGGCGCAGGCACGCAAATTGAATCCTGCCATTCCGGTCTTGGATGCGAGCGTGGGACTAGCACTCTTGCACGAAAAGAACGATGCAGAGAACGCTCTTTCCGCTTTTCGCAACGGGCTCACGAGCGATCCTGGCAACATCGTGACTTACGTTGGAACAGACCAGGCGCTTAGCCTTCTGGGCAAAACTCCCGCTGAACGAGTGCAGGCTTTGGAGAGGTATCCGAGCCTTGCCGACGCGCCGCCTGGATTGATCTTCGAACTTATCTTGAATCTTTCCGAGGCGGGTGACTACGAGCGTGCCAGCGGCTTGTTCCGCAACCGATTCTTTCCGCGGGAAGAAGGCGGAACGAATGTTCGCCAGGTATGGGTGGAGATCCAGCTACAGAACGTGATTGCCATGGCGAAAGCGGGGAAGTGCGTGGAGGCTCTGGAAAGAGCGCAACACTTGGGAAGTCCTGTACCCGATCTTGCTTTCACGCACGACGGTCTCGACCCGATTACTCAACAGGCGCGCACCAACTATCTCCTCGGCACGGTGTACGCCAGCTGTGGCAAATCTGAAGAAGCGATGTCGAAGTTTCAACTCGCAGAGGGGGTGGGGACCGCGGACCAGATTCGATGGGCGTGGCTCGCGGCTCAAAAGCTGCCGGGCTTCGATGAAAAGCAATGGAAGGAACGGCTGGAATCGGCACTCGTGCAGGCGGAGAGTCGCAGCGAAACGAGCGCCTACCCGAGTTGGTGGGACTACACGGCCGGCTCCGTTCAGGCGGCGCTGGGAAAGAAGCAGGAGGCGGAGCAAAGTTTTCGTAAAGCATTGCTGCTCCCAGATCGCATGCTGGCGTATCACATGACGCGCCTGGCCTGGTCCGAGGCGGTGCCGTAATGTTGACTCTGCGAATGGAAGTAGAGACTCAAAATAGACAGGAAGTTGCTCTTGCAAATTAGAATTCTTGCCGACAAAGTGCTGATGGGGAACGCGGCCGCCGAACACGCTGCTCGTTCGCTGCGGCAGGTGCTTGCTGTCCAGGGAGAAGCCCGCATCGTTGCAGCGACGGGAGCTTCTCAGTTTGAATTCCTCGAGGCGTTAACCAGCGCGCCGGGCATCGATTGGAGCCGCATTGAAGTTTTTCATCTTGACGAGTATGTGGGTCTGCCAATTTCCCACCCAGCAAGTTTTCGCAAATATCTATTCGAACGCTTGATTCACAAAGCCGGAATTACCAAGTACCATCTGCTGGATGGAGACTCCGACCCGCAGGCGGTGGCCAGAAACGTTGGGAAAGAGCTCAGGTCCAAGCCTGTGGATCTTGCGTTCGCTGGCATCGGAGAGAATGGGCACCTCGCATTCAATGACCCGCCGGCGGATTTCCAGACAGACGAGCCGTATCTGGTCGTCGAGCTGGATGACATTTGCCGCCAGCAACAAGTGAACGAGGGATGGTTCTCGAAACTGGCGGACGTGCCAGAGAAGGCCATTTCCATGTCGGTGCGGCAGATCCTTCGGGCGAAAGAGATCGTCGTGGTTGCGCCGGATGCCCGGAAGTCGCAAGCCGTGAAGTCGTGCCTGGAAGGCGAGATTAGCCCCATGGCGCCCGCTTCGATCCTGCGCAATCATGCTAACGTCACGATTTATCTCGACACGGATTCGGCTTCGCTTTTGAATGGTGGGACGGCGTCGAAATCGTAAGCCTTCCACCCCATGACTGAGTCCGTTCAACCTGTTGCGCTGAGCGAGCGTCCCATCCGCAATTTACGCTGGTGGATTGGCGGGCTGCTGTTTGCCTCTACGGTCATTAACTACATCGACCGTCAAACTCTGTCGCTGCTCTCTCCGTACCTCAAGCAAATCTACAATTGGTCGAACACGGACTACGCGAACCTACTGATCGGATTCCGCATTGCGTACTCGGTCGGTCAGACGGCGTGCGGCAGGCTGGTGGATCGTGTGGGAACCCGGCGTGGTTTGACCATTTCGGTCCTTTGGTACTCGATCGTTTCCATGGCGACGAGTCTGGCGACTGGGTTTTACAGTTTTGCGACTTTCCGCTTTTTGCTGGGCGCGGGTGAATCTGCCAATTGGCCAGGAGCGACAAAGGCAGTGTCCGAGTGGTTTCCAAAAGGTGAACGAGCACTCGCGACTGCGTTATTCGATAGCGGATCCTCGATCGGCGGCGCGGTGGCGCCTTTCCTCATCCTCCCGATCTTCTTCCGCTGGGGCTGGCGTCCTGTCTTCGTACTTCCGGGATTGCTGGGATTTGTCTGGCTGGTCGTGTGGCGGCGCATGTATTTTGTGCCTCGGGAACATCCGCGGGTCAGCGATACCGAGCGCGGCATGATCCTGGAGGACGGCGCCGGTCTCGATGGCGCTGCCGGAGCGCCGCGTCCGCGCTGGTTGGATTTGCTGAAGTTGCCGCAAACCTGGGGGACGATTGTTGCCAGGACTTTTACCGATCCAGTGTGGTTTTTTATCACGGATTGGTTCCCGATCTATCTGGTGGCGAAGGGAATTTCGCTACAGAACGGGCTGATCGCGATCTGGATTCCGTTCATTGCGGCCGACCTCGGCAACTTCTTCGGAGGGGCGTCGTCGGGGTATCTGGTTAGGAGAGGCTGGTCGTTGGGCGCGGGGCGTAAGGCCTTGGTGGTGTTCGGCGGGATTGGTGTGACTTTGCTTATTCCTACGATTTTTACCGTGAATCTCGGGCTGATCACTTTGTTTTTTGCGGTCGCAACATTTTGTTACGCGGCATTTTCGACGATTGCAAATGTCCTTCCTTCTGACTTGTTCAGGAGTGACTCCGTTGCGTCGGTCAGCGGGATGGGCGGCACTGGATCGGGGCTGGGGACGATTCTAGCCTTCAAATTAATCGGGTACTTTTCCGACGCGAACCGTTCGCTGGCGACACACTCCTTCGATACCATCATTATTACGGCGGGGCTTGTGCCATTCGTAGGAATGATCCTCGTCTTGTTGCTGGTTCGTAACACACGCGCGACGCAGGCTGGGCTGGTGCGTCCGTTGTAATTCGGGGCCCCTAAGATCTGACCTCAGGGGGCTAAAGTCCCATCTTTTCCTGCCTTTGATGCAGCGTTGAAGCCCTGCGCCGCCCAAAAGCAAGATCCGTGCCGAGGGACTGGTTCGACGGGACTGGTGCTGGCGAGCGTGATCGGCGCGCTACTGAATGTATGCTCCGCCCGGCATCAAGTACTCGATGGGCCATAGTTCACGGCGCTGCAGTACAAGATCCGACCATCGGATGACTTGCGAGTCTGGTTGAGGAACGTGCTTGATTGAAGGCAGGGTTTCTGAGATCGCGCTGGCCAGGGTGGCTCCATCACCTTTGCTAGTCACAGAAAAGTCGCGGGCGTGAAGTTGCTCCTGGGAAAAGCGGACCGCGATCTCGGCGTCCTCGATCATCTGCAAAAAATAGGGTCTGCCGGTTAACAGAGAGTTATAAACGTAGCCTGCGAGCACGCTGGACAAGGGGTTCACGTAAGCGTGATCGTAGTCAAGCTGTGCCAGCGACGGATCGTCTTCTGAGACCGCAGTATATGGCATTCGCGTTTCCCCCAGGCCTCGAAAATCAAAGGTGACGATATCGAAGCCTGCGTCTAATTGCTTCACAATCTCAGGCCAATCGCCGGCACCAGCTTTGCCGTCTTTACTGAACCAGAGCAGCCAGCGCCGACTTCCAGGCTGCGCGCGATGGATGTGCAGAAGAGGTATGACGAGGTTGCCGCTGTGGTGGAGCGCATACCGATCCACGGTGATGCCTTCGAATTGCGAGCTGCCAACGTTCTCCCACGCAAGGTGCTCGTCCGCCGGCGCCACACCAGTGTATTTCGTCGTCTTCCAACCGGAGGCACCGACATAACCTGTTCCATAGTAGAGCTGTCGAAGCGACTTGCGTGGCTGCGCTTCATGCTCGACGTAATAATCTCGAATCACATCCAGAAGTGGTTTGGCGTCCGCGAAGTCCAGCATGACCTGGCCGGTGCGAGTGCACTGCAAAGCGGCTTCGTCCAGTTCTTTCACAGGAGCCAGTGTGTATTTTTCTGGCAGGTGGTTGAAGTGGTCCAGAAATCCGAAGGCAGCTTCCTGATTTTCATCGGAAAACTGATGGCTGTGATAGCCCTCTACCATCGCGATGCGGTCCGAATGACCGAAGCGCCCATAGAGCTTTGCAACTTCGTCGAACGTCTTGTGCGTGCCTTCGATGGGGAAGAAGTCGAGCACCGCGGCCGCAACCAAGACCGGTCGCGGATACATCAGCAGCAGCAATCCAGGGTGGTCCACGCCGTTTGCGATCATTCCGTACAAGTCTTGTTCGGGATCGCTGTCTGGATCCTTGAAAATGCGGTTATAGACCCGCATGGGTAACGCTGTGAGATAGCAGGAAGGCGCGGCCACCTTAATTCGCGGTTCCAGCGCGGCGATGTGCATCGCCTGAAAACCTCCTCCGCTGCTGCCGGTGATGTTGATGCGCTCGGGATCGACCTCGGCGCGGGTGAGGAGGTAGTCGAAGGCGCGCAAGCCATCCCAGATTTCCCAGCGAGCGAGATTCGTGCCCGCCAGATACGCCATGTTTCCCAGCACGGAGTGCTCGGCGCAGATGCGGTTGTAACGGCTCTTGCCTGCCTTGGCGTCCCAGAACTGGCTGCGCTCTCCCTGTCCGACCGGATCCCAGCTAATTACTACGTAGCCGCGTTGCACCAGTCTTTGACACAGCGCTTGATAGTAGTCTTTGCCGTTTGCTGAATGCCCCGCCGGGACTAGAACAGCAGGATGCGTTTTACCGCTGCCGGGACTGTCTTCAGGAACATATACAAGTGCAGTCACGTAAACGCCGGGCAAACTCTCGAAGATCACTTTTTCGATGTGGAACCCGTCCATCGGAATCGTGCCCGTGATGCGCGGGTGCAGCAGCGTTCTTCTGTCAGGCAATCCGCCCAGCATGGCCAAGAGTTTGCGGCGTAGATTTCTCTGCACATAAAGCAAGTCCTGCTCAGAGTGTATCGAGGCCCAAACTCTTTGCCGCTCCTCATCCTGGCGCCACGCCAAGTCCGTTTGATAACGCAAATAGGGAGTTATGCGAGGGCCGCTTGGCTGCGCCGGCAATACAACGAATGCTTCCGGAGGAGGCGCGGAAGCGCCCGAGGCCCCGAATTCCCCTGCGAGAAGAACAGCGAGAGTGAAGAGAATCTGTCTCATTTGTGAGTCGAGCGATTTCGCGGGTGCTTAATCGGCGACCAGTCCTGGCGAACGTGCGTGAGAACTGGTGTTTCATCCATGGTTTTGACCTTGTGCGGGTTCGCAGCACGTAACCCCTTACCTCGGGGGCTGAAGCCCCCCTTGTTTTGGGGCTGAACGCGGGCTCTTCGACTACGCTCAGGGCAGGCTCTGAAGGCCCTCTCTAGCGTGTCGGGAGGTGGAGAGGAAAAGCAAGTCCCGTCTTCTGGTATCGACATTATGGTTCTCACGCAGTCTCTTGGAGTGTTTTCGAAAGATCTACTGGTTGACGCCGCTTGCGAGAAATCCACCATCCACTGGCAGGATGATCCCGGTCACAAAGCTGGCCGCATCGGAGGCCAGAAAGATCGCAGCGCCTACCAGTTCCTCCCGATTCCCAAAGCGCTTGGCAGGCGTGCGCATCAGAAACTCCCTGCCCCGCCCCGTTCCATCGAGAAGTTTTTCATTCATCGGGGTACGAAAGACGCCCGGCATGATCGCGTTCACACAAACCCCATGGCCAGCCCATTCAATGGCCATGGTGCGGGTCAAAGAGGCCAGCCCGGACTTGCTGGCGCCGTAAGCGGCGACTTCGTGCAGCGCTACGAACGACGAAAGGGAGGCAATATGGATAATTCGTCCATATCCACGGTTCACCATGTGGCGGCCAAAGATCTGCCCCGCGCGCAAAGCGCCAGTCAGGTTGGTTTCCAGAATCTCGTTCCACTCGCTTTCTGGAACGTCGAGTAGGGGAGTGCGCTTGGTTCTGCCGGCCGCGTTGACCAGAATATCGACCTTGCCGAACGCGGCCACGGCTTGCTCCAGAAGGCGTTCCAGCGAAGCGCGATCGGTAACGTCGGAACAAATGCGGAGAGTTTTTTGTCCGAAACCCTCGATTTTGAGCGCGGCCGCTTCCACCATGTCGGCGCGACGCGAAGTCGGGATGACGTCGGCCCCTGCCTGCGCAAGTCCGCATGCCAGGGCCTCTCCAATGCCCGAAGTTCCTCCGATGACAACCGCGACTTTACCATTCAGCTCAAGCGGTTTATAGCTCACATGCGTCTCCCGATTGATTCCTCTCCACGTCCCGAGGCTCAGTTTCCAGCGCGCTGAACGGGAGGAGCGCGGCCAGTGACTTCACAGGACGTTGGCTTGAAGAGCGCTGGAAGCGAGTAGCCCGAGATTCGCTGGAGTCTGGCGTACGCTCTCCCGGCGAATCAGTTCGGTCGGCATCACGAGTTGTTGCGGGGGAATGTCGGGTTCGTGAATTCGCCGCAGCGTGAATTCCGCTAGATGCTCTCCCAGTTCCTTCGGAAATTCGCGCACCGTCGTAAGCCCTGGATGCAAGACCTCACCAATGGTGTCATTGAATCCCGCAACGCTAATGTCATCGGGAATTCGAATTCCTGATTCCTGCAATGCCTGATATACGCCCGAAGCGGCTTGATCCGTACCAACAAACAGCGCCGTCGGCCTCTCGCCGCTAGCCAGGAGAGACTTCACTGCCAGGTAGCCAAGCTCGCGATCCTCGGAGCTGATTTCACTGAAGCGCGCTTCGAGGTCGGCTTCTTTCATCGCCTGACGATACCCGGCTGCGCAACGCGCAAACCACGGAAGCCGTTGGTTCCCGATGTACCAGATGTTACGGTGACCCTGCGCGATCAGATATCGAGTGATGTCGGTTGATCCGCGCACGTCGTCGGTGAACACGCAATCATACTGTTCCGGACGCCAGTCTCCCACGATGTTATTTCCAACTACGGAAAATGGAATCTTCTTCTCGCCTAGCGCCGAGAGAATGCTGACGGAGTGGGTGCCGGTCAGGATGACCCCGGCTGGCCGGTTGGATCGCGTCAAGGCTTCTGGCAGACGAATACTTCCTAGCGGAGCGTTAAGGTCGCTGCGAAAAGAAATAAACTGTAAATCCCAATCGTGCCGCGCGCAATATCCCTCAGCGCCCAATAAGACTTTTGATTGGAACTCATTCACCGTGTCGCGGTTGCCCAGGACAAATGTGATCGTGCGATTCTTTCTTCCGCCCACCAAATCGACACCGAGTTTCAGTGCCGCCGCAAGAACTGATGCCTGAACCGCTGGAGCTACCTGAGGACTTCCCGCGGCAATGCGCGAAACCGTATCCACACTTACCTTCGCCAGACGCGCGACATCGGCAAAGCGTTGCGTGTCCCTCACGTCCGGCTGCGCGTTCGGATTCGCATCGAGCTTGCGGACTGCACCGCCGTGCGACCGTACTGCCATGCCTTCCGAGCACAACGCATCCAAGTCGCCCCGAGCCGTGACTGCCGAAACGGCAAACCGCTCGACCAGCTCGCGCACCATGATCTGACCCTTTTGTTCGATCAGGTCCAGGATCTTGCGCCGCCGCTGCTCCGCCAATAGGCGCGAGTCTTTCATAATTGCCATGAGCCTTTCCTGCAAAGAGCGAGCCTTGGCCCGTCACAACCTTACTTATATACCCCATCTTTCCCCTATTGAGGCAAAAAAAAGAAAGAGAAGATGAAGGAAAGAGAAGACGGCACCCATTGCCCCCGAACGGCTGAAAATGCGGTCCGGTGGCCTGTAAATTCATAGTATCAAAGAGCGTTACTGTGGTAAACTCACTTGCTTTCGTATGCCTGCGTTTACTTACGATCACGGCCTTTCCGGCAGTCGTTCGACGCCAGTCCGCGCCAATTGTCCTCTGTGCGCCGGGCAAATCCTCCAACGAGGCCTTCCCGTATGAGACGGCGCGAATTCATGGCGGGATTGGCAGCCTCCGCTTGTCTTTCGCCGCTTAAGGCGCACTCGCAGGCGGCAGCACAACGTCCGCGTCTGCTGATCTCCAACCTGGATCCCTTCACGGGGCTGGATTTGCTCAAGGCGAGGTACGCCCGCGGAATGCGTCCTTCCGAAGACATGGAAGGATGGGCGCTTTCCTGGCGCTTGACCGGCAAAGACGCGTTCGCCGAGCGGGCACTGGCTGCGATGCAAAACGGCCACATTTCAAAGGGTGGGAAACCGTCGCATTCCTGGGTGGACTATGCGCGCTGGGCGCTGGCGTTTGACTGGCTGCTGGGATACGCGGGATTTGATCGAGGGCTTCAGGACCGTATCGCGCACGAACTGACGGACGGGGCTGCGGCAATGCTGGCGAGTCCATCGTTCGCTGATCCCGGTCAGCTTTCGTATCACAACTACGACGTCCGCTATCTCTCCCTGCCGTTTTTCGTAGCTGCCGCTCTCGAAGGCCACCCGGCCTGCGATGAGCTCTGCCACGCCTGGCGCCCGAAATTGGCCCAAGGCTTCGCCAACATCCTTGAGACCACAGAGCTGGTCAGTCCTGACGGCAGCTATCACGAATCGCTCGATTACATGCGCATCACGTGGGCTTCCCTCGTGCTTCTTGCCGAATTGCAGCGAACCGTGAACGGCGTGGATCCGGCACAACATTATTCTGTTTTCAGAAACATCGGAAACACTTATTTGTACAAGCTGCTTCCGGATGGCACGCCGTCACGCGAAGGTGACAACGAGTATCCGGTTCTCGATGGCCGTGACACCGCTCTGCTGGGCTATGCCATCAATCGATTTAAGGATCCCTACAGTGCATGGCTTTTGCGTAAGAGCGGCTTTTTTGCGAAACAATGGGTCATTCCGGTCCTCGAATTTCTTTGGGACGATCCGGAGGTCATTCCGCGGGATCCAGGACTGGCCAGCGAACTTGAACTGCCGCGGCAACGCTATTTTTCCGGAGTGGGTCATCTCGTAATACGTAATGGCTGGAAGCCCGATTCCACCTGGATTGAATTCGATTGCGGCCCTTATCTAGCCAAACACCAGCACCTCGATCAGAACCAGTTCGTTATTTACCACGGTGGCTATCTGGCCATCGACAGCGGCGCCGACTACACCGATACGGAGAGCCCGCACTATCTGAATTATTACCGCCGCACCGTCGCTCACAATTCCGTGCTGGTCTACGATCCGGCGGAAAAGTTTTTCTGGTCGAGTAACTTATGGCCGGCCGCCAACGACGGTGGCCAGCGCATGGATTCTTCGCGTTATTGGAACACGGTGCGCAACCGCGAAGACTTCCGCAACACGCGCGATCTCTGGGACCTCGGGTCGATGCGGGTTGTGGACTTCGTGCCCGGGCAATATCACTATGCTCTAGGCGACGCGAGTAACGCCTATTCGCGCGAGAAGCTAAAGACTTTTACCCGTGAAATAGTGTATGTGCCGACGCAAGACTTGCTATTCGTCTTTGACCGGGTCGTCAGCACTCGTCCGGAGTTCAAAAAGGCATGGCTACTCCATGGCGTGAATCCGCCGAGTGTGGATCAGGATTTGAGTCAAGAAAGAGCCAAGGACTTTCCGCAAGCATCAAGCTTTCGTTTCCGCGATGGGTCCGGCGAAGTGTTGGTGCATTCTCTTTTGCCCCGCGAGCGTGTGATCACGCGCCGCGGCGGCTCTGGGGCTGACTTCTACGCTCCGGGCGATGACCACGGTGGCCCTTGGGGGAGCGGGGAGAATTGGCCTCTCGAGCCGCCCGAAGGCGCGCCGCTGCCGGAAGATTCCAAGGCCCGCCACATGTGGAGGACTTTTTGGGGAGAAGACTTTGACCGCATCCTGAGCTCCAATCGGAAGAACGTGGTGCCCGGCACGTGGCGCATTGAGGTGTCGCCCTCGGTTCCATCCGAAGAAGATTTGTTTCTTCATGTGCTCGAGATCGGAAACCTCGGAAAAAGTGGAGACAGGCGAACGGAGCTCGTTGAGGGCGTCAACTTCGTGGGCGCGGCCTGCGAGAGCGGTCCCTGTGTGCTGTTCGGCACATCCGGTTCGCCGGTGAGCACGGGCGAGGCATCGCTTCCGGAACTGGCTTGCAATTCGCTCATCGTAACCAGCCTTCAGGCTAATGCTATTTACGAACTGAGTTTCAGCGGCCCCAATGTTGCATCGTCGCCTACATCAGTCTTGCCCGGCATCCTAGCCGATGTGGTACGCGTGCGGGCCAACAGCAAAGGCGTGCTGCGACTCGAAAAGCTGCATTTCGGGAACCTGCGCCTTCGTATTGCACGAATTTGAAGCCTAATATGGCGGATGGGAATTACACATCGAGAGCATTCCGAGAAAAGACAGGAAGGACATTAGGGATTGTTTTCTCCATGCTTCGTCAATAGTCACACGCCAGCACTATTTGAAATCCCCGCCGCGCCCAGATGAATCTCAAGAATACAATTCGGGAGGCAACGGCGGTTCTGCGGAGGAATTGGATGCGCAGCCTCATCACGATTCTCGGCATCTCCTAGGAACCTGCAACAGAATTTTAAGGTTGTTGGTATGTCGTTTGCGGGATGCGCTTATTACTGGGAGATGTCTTCGAGTGCCAGCCCTCGGGTCCGCGGTCCAAACATCCCGATCGCGAGCATTACCACCACCATGGAGATCGCGATAAAGGCAAATACGCCAGAGACGCCGAAGTCTCGCAAGAAAAAGCCAATGAGGTAGCTGGTAAAGATCGCGCTCAACCGGCTCCAGGAGTAAACAAAGCCCACCCCTTGCGCTCGCACTGCCGTGGGAAACAATTCCGGCTGGTATGCATGGAATGCCATCGACATCCAATTATTGGAACACGTAAGCAGAACCCCAAATACGATCAGCCAGTTGGAACTACTCTGCCGAGCGAAGAGAAGTCCGAACACGCCAATGCACAAGGCGGCTCCCACGATCTGCCATTTGCGCTCAAACTTGTCCGCGAAATTCATGGCCAATAACGGCCCTACGGGAGCAGCAATCGCAATTATGAACGAATACTGCAAACTGGAAGTCGTGGTCACGCCGGCCGCGATTAAGAGCGTCGGCACCCAGGAAGCAAAGCCGTAGTAGCCGACCGTCTGAAAGAAATTGAACACCATCAGCATGGTTGTGCGGCTCAGGTACGGTGGCTTAAAGATATCGAAGAAATGGCTGTGAACTTCCTCAACTACATGAGGATTAACCACGGGAAGAGCCGTCCCCAACTCCTCTTCAACACGCGCCTCCATCGCAGCAGTGACTTTTTCGGCCTCAGCCCAGTGGCCATGAGAGATCAGCCATCGCGGACTTTCCGGAACAGCGCGGCGGATGAACCAGACAAAGATTGCGCTAAAAGCTCCGATTAACACCACCCATCGCCACCCATCGAAGCCAAGGGGATTGCGCGGCACCAATAACCACGCAAGAAGGGCTACTAGAGGCACCACGGTGAATTGGATGACCTGATTGACTGCAAAGGCACGACCGCGCAGATGTTTCGGCACCAACTCGGTGATATACGTGTCGATGGTCACCAACTCGACCCCAATCCCGATGCCGGCAATCATTCGGAGGGCAACAATGCCAATTGCGGTGTGCTGAAACGCCATTGCCACCGTGGCTGCGGTATACCAAAGCAACGAACACGTAAACACCATCCGCCGTCCAAACCAATCCGCGGCGAACCCGAACAGCATGGTTCCAACAAAGAGCCCGGCGAAGGTGGCGGCAACGAAACTGGCTAGTCCGCTAAAGCTAAAAAAGGAAGTCGAAGCACTGGAAAACAGCCCGCTTCGCACCAACCCCGGCCCGATGTACGCCGTGAAGAATAGATCGTACATTTCGAAACAGCCGCCCAGAGAAAGCAGTATCACCAGCTTCCAAATGTAGCGCGTGGCCGGAAGCCGATCCAATCGTGCACTGATTCCGGCCGCAATCTCCAAATCATGTTCTTTTCTCACACACCCTCCGACACGTTTGCGGGCTTGGATGAACGAGCCTTCCCGCTCAAAATATCCGGACTGCCCTTGTCCAAGCTGCCAGAGCAGGGCTGCCAGATTCAGTTCGTCAAGCTCGCCTCGCCGCAGGTCACATGCGGTCTGTGCGGCCCTCAGAAAACGATCCGGCTCATTGGTGCCGGGAATTCCTTCGGTCGGTTCGCAAAACTTGCGCACGTAATCTTCTCGCCGAAAAGGGCGGCGGCCCATTGGATGCGCATTGGTAACAGCAATTTCATCTTCCAACCGTGCACCGTTCGCGAAAGGTAATCTCGACCCGCCCGCCGAATGCGGGCGGCTTCGGGTCCGCGGCGTGAAAGCGCCGTATCCAGGTGGGGTCGTCCCGAGTTGTGATGCTTCGCCAGAGGCGCAGCGTCTCCGGGCGCTTCCTGCGCTCCGGAAGACAGCTCGCCGTGTGGTGCCACGTCCCATCCTCCGAGTGCGACCGCAGAGATAAAGATGATGGAGTGATCCAGAGTCTCGCGGCTAGCGTTCGGATGAAGCCTGGGCGGGACAAAGATGTCCAGCCCCGGGAACTCCTGCATCCTTACCCCGCGCAGAGAGATATGAGCGTGCGGATGTCGGGCAACGTTTCCAAAGTGCGAACCGCTTCCACGATTCCGTGTGCTCGCTCCGTCGGCCACTCAGCAAACTCCGCACAGCCCAGAAATTTCTCCGCAACCTCATCGTAGCTCATCGGGTTCGATGGACTACCCTTGCCGAAATCCGCTCTGCCCGCGATCACGCGGCCGTCCTTCAGGTGAACTTTCAGGATTGTCGTCATCTTGTCGTATCCTGCTTTTTCCGCATCGTCGTCGACGTAAAATCGCACCTTTTCAATCATTTGTTGAACGTCGGGCCGGTTCACCACGGCATCGGTAAACTGCGAGAGCCCTGCTTTCCCGTCAACCAGAAGAATGGCGATGCAGAACTCCATGCTGAACTTCGCTTGCAGATTATTCTTGGGGCGATGGTGAATCAGCGCGTTGGGCAGGTTGCGATTAGTCCCCACTTCCACCTGTTCCACATCCGCGGCTTTGATCTTTTCGGTCCGGATGAGCCTCTGCATTTCCGTCATACCAGGATGTGTCAGCGAACCGCACGGGTACGGCTTGATGGAGACTCCGGGGTGGGCAAAGGTCCATGGCTTTCCCAGTTTATGAAAAACGTCCACGGGATCATAAGTCCCCCCGAAAGCGTGAAAAAACCCGCGATCCGCTTCCAGAATCTGTTCGGCGGCACTCCAACCCAAAGCCGTAAGTTCGGTGGAGAAAACGCCAACCTCGGCAGCGTGTCCGGCGTGGAACGACTTCATCATCGTGCCGAAGTTCTCGCGCAATCCGCTGCCTTGGCTAGCGGCTATCCCGAATGACCGGGCGATTTGGGTCGCGTCCAGACCGCGAAGTTTGGCAGCAGCCGTAACCCCACCGAAAACTCCCACGGTACCAGTGGAATGAAACCCATCCTCATAGTGCCGCGGTGAGATAGCTTCGCAGATTTTGCATTCAATTTCGACGCCGAGTTCGTAAGCCAGCAAGAAGTCCTTGGCGCTGGAGCCGTTCGCCTCCGCGAAAGCCAAAGCTGCTGGCAGCACCGGAGAGGTCGGATGTACCAGAAGGCCGTATTGCCGGTCCTTGCCAACCGCTAGCTGTGTGTCATCGAAATCTTCAACGTGCATGGCCAGTCCGTTGGCGAACGCAGCGAATCGCAGTGGCCATTTGGCCTTGGTCCCCAGCACAGTTGCCCCGCGGTCGGGAACTCCAAGGGTACTCATGTACTCGCGAAAGAGCTTGCTATTCTCCGCCTTGGAACCTGCCAGCGCGAGCCCCAGTCCATCGAGTACGGACTTCTTGCCCAACCCGATGACATCGGACGGCAGATCCTCGAATTTCGCGCTGCTGACGAACTCCGCGATGTATTTTGTGAGTCCAGGTGTGCGCGGAAATTGCGCTGGCGGACAGGATGCATTCTCGGCCGCATGAACCGCGGCTGGCGACACTCCCAACGTTGCCAACGCAGCTCCTGCACCAACCGAAGCATGCAGGAAATCTCTTCTCTTCATGACTCACGTTCCTCGCGGCTTTCTGGGCGAATTGCCCCGGGATATTCTTACCTCAGTTTCAATCGCGAAATCTGCAATGAGGGGACGCCCGAGGAGTCGATCTCGCGACAATACTACACTGCTCTCCGCAGATTTTCGACTCGCGGCAATCCACATGAAATGCAGATGAATATTCGTTAATCTAAATGAAAGCGATTTCGCGACTCCTGTATCCTGAATGAGCCGCAACATAGTGCGTAGCGAGATGAACTTCAAGAACACAATTCGGGAAGCAGCGGCTGCGCTGCGTCGGAATTGGATTCGAAGTTTGCTGACCATTCTTGGAATTTCCATGGGTGTAGGCGCTTTCATCTGCGTAGTTGCAATCGGAAACGCCGGCAGCAGCAGTATTGAGAAACAACTACAAAGCCTCGGTGACAACTTTGTTTGGATCGAGGCCGGAAGCCGCGCCCGCAATGGCGTCCGCTATGGAGCACGCGGAGACCGCACACTCGTTCTCGGAGATGCGACGGCAATCGCAGACCAAGTTCCTTTGATCAAGACCATGTCTCCTAACGTGGATGGTCATGTGCAGGTGATCTTCGAAGGGGAAAACTGGTCGACGACTTTTCGCGGCGTCACACCCGGCTTCCTGCAGATTCGAAAATGGACGATGCGCTTGGGCACCTTTTTTACCGACGCGGACGTCGAGGCCGATGCCCCAGTTTGCGTTCTCGGCCAAACGGTTGTGGACAATCTCTTCGCCAGCCAGGATCCCATAGGCCGGACCATTCGAGTCGTGGCCATGCCCTGTAAAGTGATTGGTGTTTTGCAGGCTAAGGGTTTTTCGGCGACCGGCCAGGATCAGGACGATTTTGTTGTTCTCCCCTTTACCACCGCGGAAAAGAGAATCACCGGAACATTTTGGCTGGACGACATTTTCTGCTCAGCCGTCTCGCGGGAGGCGATGCCGGAGGCGACCCGGCAGATCACCGCTCTGCTGCGGGAGCGCCACCACCTCAACGCCGCAGAAGATGACGATTTCAACGTCCGGCGGCCGGAAGACGTGGTGCAGGCTCAACTGGCTACAAGCAGGATCATGACGTTGCTGCTGGGGAGTGTCGCGTCTCTTTCCTTGCTGGTGGGCGGCATCGGCATCATGAACATCATGCTCGTCTCCGTCACACAACGCACGCGGGAGATTGGGCTGCGGCTCGCCGTCGGGGCAACGGAGTCGGACGTCCAACTACAATTCCTCAGCGAAGCAATTGCGTTGAGCATCCTTGGGGGCGTACTCGGCCTCTTGGCCGGATTTCTTTCGTCAATCGCCGTCGAGAGTCTGTTCCAGATGCCTACACAACTTTCACCCAGCATCTTTGCGATTGGGGGTCTTTTTTCTGCCGGGATCGGAATCCTGTTTGGCTTCTACCCCGCCCGCAAAGCCTCGCTGCTCAACCCGATCCAGGGCTTGCGTTACGAGTAGAGCGTCGGAGCTGCGCTATTCGATTCCCCTCTGTGGACCTGCTCTTGCTTTTGGGCGGAGCAGCGCTTCAGCGCTGCACATCTCGTCCCAAACTCTGCGGCTTTAGCCGCTGAGGTAAGGTGTTAAGTACCAAATTCCACTCGCTTCCCCACCCACCAACTCCGCCACTTCCTCATCCCGGATCTCCATCACATCCCCCAAACTGTCGCGATCAGGCGATAACACTCGCGACCACACCGGTCGAGTTCAAAGAGTGCTTAGCCGTAGCGGAGCGCCTCGATTGGATCGAGCCGCGAGGCCTTACGGGCGGGGTAGAAACCGAAGAACACTCCCACCCCCATCGAGAACGCAGCCGCAGTCAAGATCACAAACGGCGAGATCAACACCGGCCAGCCGAGCGTTTGCGTGATCACATACGAAGACAGCAAACCGAAGAAAATCCCCAGCAGTCCGCCGAGCAGGCTCAACACAACGGCTTCAACCAGGAATTGTTGTTGCACGTTGCTTTCCGTGGCACCCACCGAGATACGAATTCCAATCTCGCGAGTTCGTTCCGTAACAGAAACCAGCATAATGTTCATGATCCCGATGCCGCCCACCAGCAGCGACACGCTGGCAATGGACGCCAGCAATAAGGTCATGACACGACCAGCTTCATCGGCCACATCCGCCAAGTCGGCCAGATTTCTCACGAAGAAGTCATCCGGATCACCCGGGCGAATGCGGTGACGCTCGTGGAGCAGCGAGAGGATCTGCTGCTGCGCCACATAACTGCCTTGCCGCGATTCCGCCGAAACCATGATCCAGCGCAACCAGGGTTGGCCCGTCACTTTCTTTTGCAGGGTCGTGAGCGGAATCAGGATGACGTCATCTTGGTCGTCACCCATGGCCGCCGATGTTCCTTTCGGAGTGAGGACTCCCGTCACGCGAAAGGGAATGTTGTTTACCCGAATTGTCTGGCCCAACGGATCGACCGCTCCAAATAAATTCTTGCGAATCGTCTCGCCGATGACTGCAACGTTGGCCGACATATCAACATCGTTCTGTGTGAAGGCGGAGCCCTCCTGAAACGGCCAACTGCGGATGTCAAAATACTGCGGCTCCGTGCCGTTCAACCGCGTTGCCCAATTGTCATTGCCAAATACAACCTGCGCGCTGGAGCTGCTGCCAGGCGCAGCAGCCTTGGCGGCCGGGCATTCACGCAGAATCGCCGCCATGTCGTCATAGATCAGGGTCTTGGTTGAACCCCAACCCATATGCATGCCGCCTCGGGTGACGGTGCCAGACCCTACAAACAGCATGTTCGACCCCATCGCCTGAATCTGATCCTGCATCGTCTTCCGGGCTCCCTGCCCCACCCCCAACATGGCGATCACGGCGCCGACACCAATAATGATGCCAAGCATGGTCAGGATGGAGCGCAGCTTGTTGCGGGCCAGCGTTCGCATCGCGATTCGGAGGATGGCTCTGATATCCATGTCGAATCAATCCTCCAGTGCGGGAAGATTCTGGAGCACGTCGGCGGCGCGAGGTCGGTTCAGCACACGCTCGTCGCGGCGGATTTTGCCATCCCGAAACTGAATGGAGCGTTGCGCGAAGTTAGCAATATCCGGTTCGTGAGTCACAAGTATGATGGTCAGGCCCTCCTCGTTAAGCTTTTGGAAGATGCCCATGATCTCCACGGAAGTGCGGCTATCGAGATTTCCCGTGGGCTCATCCGCCAATAGAATCGAGGGACGATTCACCAACGCCCGCGCGATGGCAACCCGCTGCTGCTGGCCTCCGGAAAGCTGGGAAGGAAAGTGTTCGACACGGTCGGCGAGCCCCACCAGCGCCAGAGCCTCACGGGAGCGCTTTTCACCTTCTTGCTTGCTGATCCTTGCGTACAGCGTGGGCAGCTCCACGTTCTCCAGTGCTGTCGTCCGCGCCAGCAAATTGAACCCCTGAAACACGAAACCGATTTTCTGATTGCGGACAGCAGCGAGTTCTTTCTTGCTAAGGCTGGAAGCTTCCACGCCTCCCAGCAGGTAGCGGCCCGTGGTCGGCTTGTCGAGGCACCCCAGAATATTCATGAACGTCGACTTCCCACTGCCGCTCGAACCCATGATGGTCACAAACTCCCCGCTGACGATGCTGGTGCTCACGCCGCGCAGGGCGTGCACCCGCGTCTCCCCGAGTTCGTAGTATTTATGAATTTCTTCCACGCGGATTACGGCATCGCGATCCTGCCTGCCTGCAAGATCAACACCGGTTTGAGGAGAAGAGGTCATAAATTTGCAAGGCCGCTCTGTTATGCTCGTCGCGAATCCTCTAGCGGCCGCGCTGTGCACCCATGCCAGGCCCCGCAGTCTTGTTAGCGCTCATCGAACCCGTGACCAGATCCTCACCTTCTTTTAGTTCGCCCTTCAGGATTTCCGCCACTTCCGTCACGGTGTGGTCCGTGATTCCCGTGCGGATTCTGACTGGCTCCAGCGTTGCATCTGGATGTACCTTCCAAAGCAGTGCGACATCGAGACGCGGCGTTCGCGCGGGCCCGGCATCACTGCCTGCTGATTTTCCAGTTGCGGAAGCAGTCGGCCTCCCGGACGCAGCTTCCACTTCGGCGGGTTTGGCTTTGTCGTCGAGTCCGTATTTTTGCAACAACGCGTGAACTTCCTCCGCCTTCAAATCTGGCTTGTAACGCAGCGCCCCGTTCGGAACCCGCAGCGCGTTGCCAGCCGAGGCCACCGGAATCGTGATGTACGCGGTCATGCCGGGAAACAGCTTCAGCTCCGGATTGTAGAAATCAATCACAGTGTTATAGGTGACGACGTTTTGCACGGTCGTCGCGTTCATGCGAATCTGCGAGACGCGTCCGGTAAACGTATCGCGCGGGAAGGCGTCCACCTTGAAGGTGACGACCTGCCCATTCTTGATCATGCCAACGTCCGATTCATCGGTGCTGGCGTACACCTGCATCTTCGTCAAGTCCTGCGCGATGGTAAAGAGCGTTGGAGCTTGCAAAGACGCGGCCACGGTCTGCCCGACGTCCACATTGCGCGCAATCACCGTGCCGTCAATTGGCGCATGAATCGTCGTGTAGTCCAGGTTGGTTTGCGCAACCGTCAGCGCCGCTTCCTTCTGCTGCACCTGCGCCAGGGCTTGGGTAACCAGCGCGGCAGAGGAGGTGACGCTGGCGCTTGCGGAATCGCGATTCGCTTTGGCCAGGTCGAGTTGCTGCGGGCTCATCACCGATTCTTTGACCAGGCCAACGGTCCGCTCGTAATCCGCTTTGGTCTGGATTTCCGTAGCTTTCGCTTTGTCCAAATTGGCTTTCGCGGAGGCTACGTTGGCCTTCGCGTTGGCCAGGTCCGCCGTGGCTTGCAGCACCGCCCCGCGGAAGAGAGCGGGATCAATCTGGGCGACGATCTGCCCCTTCTTTACCTTGGAGTTGAAATCGACGAAAAGGTGCGAGATGGTCCCGGAATCCTGCGAGCCTACCTGCACCGTGATCACGGCATTGATTGTGCCCGTAGCTTCCACCACCTCGCGAATATCTCCGCGATCCGCTTTCGACGTGAAGTATTGCGGTTTGTCCTGTCCGCGAAGCAACGTATACGCAACCAGGGCGACAATAACAATTGCTCCCACCGCAATCAGCCAATAACGCTTCAGCACTCTGCCCTCGTTCTTTAAGTTGCGCAAAACCGGTCCCATAAATGATCTTTGGGTAGGTCACGGCTTCAGCCGTGACGACGGAGCCACAAGACACTCGGGGCTTTAGCCCCCGAGGTCAGGCCTGAGGCTATTGATGAGACCAGTTCAGTCTGTCGCTGGAACCTGAAGTCTGGATGAAAGAGTAGTAGCTCACCGCAGTCCAAAATGTCCTCGAAGTCAGACTGCAATGATATTATGGCCTCCGACTATCACGCCGAGCGCCGCCGACGGCGCCATCGCGGTAGCCGAAACCACAAGTCACACATCTCCAGAGAGTCTTCCCCGAAAGTGCGAATCACGGACCAGATCTCGTCCTTCCGGTCCGCGAGACTCATCCTCTTCCAGCGCTGACTTGCTCGGCGATCGCAGCACCCAGCTCTTCCGTAGTGGATTTGCCGCCGATATCCGGAGTACGAACCGGGGAATGCGCCAGGGTTTCCGCAATCGCGCTCTCGACCGCGTCAGCCGCATCAGCAACACCCAAGTGTCGCAGCATCATCGCACCGGACCAAATCTGGCCAATCGGGTTGGCGATCCCCTTACCCGCTATATCGGGCGCGGAGCCGTGGACCGGCTCAAACATCGATGGAAATTCTCTTTCAGGATTCAGATTGGCAGAAGGCGCGATTCCGATGGATCCCACCACCGCCGGCCCCAAGTCGGAGAGAATGTCCCCGAACAGATTCGATCCGACCACGACGTCAAACCAATCGGGGTGGCGCACAAAATGCGCGGTTAAGATATCGATGTGATATTGGTCAATCTTGACATCAGCATAGCTGCTGGCCATCCGCTGGAAACACTCGTCCCAGAACGGCATGGTATGGATGATTCCGTTCGATTTTGTGGCCGAAGTTACATGCTTCTTCCGCTGCCGGGCTAGATCGAAGGCGAACCGCAGCACGCGATTTACACCCCGTTTGGTAAAGACGGTTTGCTGCACTGCGATCTCGTCGTCGGTTCCTTCATAGAGCCGCCCGCCAATATTCGAATATTCCCCTTCGTTATTTTCGCGAACAACGCAAAAGTCGATCTCCCCGGGTTTCCAATTCTTAAGCGGCGTTTCAATGCCTTCGAAGAGCCGAACAGGGCGCAGATTCACGTATTGCCGGAAATGGCGGCGGATGGGGATCAGGAGTCCCCAAAGCGAAATGTGATCCGGAACCCTGGGATGTCCCACAGCGCCGAGAAAAACCGCCTCGAAGTGCCGCAGTTGTTCGATGCCATCGTCGGGCATCATCTTTCCAGTCTTCACATAGGTTTCGCAACTCCAATCGAAGTAGTGCCAGTCGAATTGGAATCCGAAACGCTGGGCTGCCGCACCGAGTACTCGAATGCCTTCGGGCAACACCTCCCGACCAATGCCATCGCCTGCAATCACTGCAATGTTGAACGTTTTCATGCTTTGTGCGTTTCAAACCTTTCTCAAATGACAGCAATCGGGATAGCAGCACTCGCCTTGGAATCCGACAAGTCCCTGATAGAGATCTATTTCTGGCTACACCCTTGGTCGCCTGAAGAATTCAAATCATTGCGCAGGACTTGCCCGCCCTTCATGACAAATTTCACGCGCTCGAGTTCAGTAATGTCCGCCAGGGGGTCGCCGCAGACGGCAATGAGGTCCGCAAATTTTCCCTTCTCCAGCGAGCCGATTCTCGACTCCCACCCCATCATCTGGGCGTTACCAATCGTCGTCGCCCGCAACACTTGAAGGGGCGTCATCCCGAACTTGACCATGTAGGCAAATTCTTTCGTCTGCGTGCCATGCGGAAAAGGACCCACGCCGGTTCCGAAAGCGATCTTGACTCCGGCCGCAACCGCACGCCGGAAGTTGGGTTCCGATACCGACGCTGTCGAGAATCCTCCATACTTCTGCTCGTCGATTCCCCGCTCGATCTGATAATGGAACAACGTGGGAATGAGGTAGATGCCCTTCGCCTTGAACAGCTGAATGTCTTCATCGGACAGTTGCACGGCATGTTCCACCGTGTCCACGCCCGCGACCAGACAGTTATGAAGTCCCTTGCCGCCAAAAGCGTGGCAAGAAACCTTGTGCCCGTGGTCATGGGTCTCTTCCACCAGGGCTTGAATCTCGTCGAAGGTAAACTGCGGCGGGATCACCATGGTCCCATCCGGCGCATAGCTAAAGTCATTGGTGGCGTAGAACTTGATCCAGTCGGCGCCATTGAAGAGCTGCTCGCGGACCGCTCTGCGCGCCTCCCAGGGCGAGTCGACAGTCTCGAGCATGGAAGGCAGGGGAATATCGCGCGACCAACCCTTGGGGTGGAAGCCGCCGGTCGCTTGAACTCCACGGCCGGAAACCTGGAGACGGGGGCCCTGCACCAAACTCTTGTTGATGGCTGTTCGCAGATCGACGTCGCCGTACATACCACCCAGAGTCTTGAGATCGCGCAGGGTCGTGAAGCCAACGTACAGATCGCGCTGGCTGTTCACCAGCGCTTCCAGCTCGCGGTATTGCAGAGACTCTTTCATCATCTGTTCATCGAGTTCTGGGCCGCTGGCAAACACGTGCGTGTGGCCGTCGATCAGCCCGGGTAACACGGTCGCGTTGCTGAAATCAAGCGTCTCCGTGCCCGGCGGTATCTGTACTTCCTGGGCGGACCCGACTTGGACGATTCGCGTCCCTTCGATCAAGATGACCTGCTGCTTGCGCATCTCGCCCGATTTAGAGTCGAACATCCGCCCGGCGCGAATGGCTACACGTTCATTGGTTCGGACCTGAGGTGGAGGCAGCGGCGGAGGCGGCGGCGTCGCAGGTTCTTGGGCCAGCAAAAGGCCGCAGCTTAGTCCTGCAACCATCGCGAGCTGAAAAATCGTTCCATGGATGCAAATCGTCCGTAGCTTCATTGCTTCTCCAGCGAGTTGGAATCGAGACGCTCGGGCGCGGTTCGCAGCAAGGTGCCTAGCCCGGCCGCCACCACGGTGATGACGCCAAGGTATGTAAAGCCCGACAGAAAACTTCCGGTCCGCTTGTTGAGGTAGCCGACGATGAGCGGAGCGAAGTACGCCCCGAGGTTCCCGATCGCATTCACAAAACCCATCACTGAGCCAACGATCCTGGGCGACAGAGTCTCCGTCGGTATTGCCCAGAACGCACCCATGGGTCCATAGGCGCCCACGCCGCTTAGAGCGATGAACGCAAATGCCAACACCAGCGAGTGCGGAATTAGCACCACCGCCAGCAAGATGCAGCTTCCGCCGAACAACATGGCTCCCGCGGCGTGAAAGCGGCGCTCACGTACCTTGTCCGAGTGACGGGAGACGAGCAGCACCGAAATCGCGCCGACTATGAAGGGAATGGTGTAAAGAAGGCTGGTCGAAAGACTGCTCGATTTCCAAAACTTTCCCATGGCGCTCGGTAGCCAAAACAACAGCCCCATCTGCCCGCTGACAAAGCAAAAGTAAACAGCAGCAAGAAGAAACACTTGCGGCCGAAGCAACGCACGGAGATACGGAACCGTCTCCGCCCCCGCAAGTTCAGTGGACTCCCGGCGCAAGGTCTCGACCAGCGGAGTTCGTTCGCTCTCCGGCAACCAGGGAGCCTCGGAAGGGTGATCCTGGATGAAGTAAAGCCAAATCGCTAGCCAGAAAAACGGCAGAGAACCCTCAGCCACCAGCATGACGCGCCAGTTCCAATGATCGAGAATCCATCCGGAAAAAGGCGAAGCCAGGATGACGGCGCCAGGCAAACAGAGCAGCCAGAACGCATTGGCGCGCGCCCGTTCCGAGCGGGAGAACCAATGCGATAGCAGGATTAATGTCGCTGGATAGACTCCACTCTCGGCTACACCCAGAAGCAAGCGGAGCGCCAGGAGTTCGCGATAGGTGCGAGCCAAACCGCAGCCCACCGCGAAAATGGCCCATACCACCAGGAGAATGCTGATGAACTTCTTCGCGCTCCAATGTTTCGCCAGATGGCCGCCAGGAATCTGCAGTGCCAGATAACCCCAGAAGAAGATGCCGGCCACCGTTCCCGCCTGTTGTGGGTCCAGATGAAGGTCGCGACTGATATGCGGCAGCGCCAGGGAAATATTCGTTCGATCGATGAACGCGATCGTGTACATGATGAGAGCGACGGGAATAATTCGGACCCAGCGGAGTGATACTCCCTCTGAAGCCGTTTCCCTCTCAGGATTAGGTTCACGTGTGCTGTTATGTGTCATCAGGGTCGACGGGGACGCGTGCGTATACTAACAGCTCGCTGTCACTGGATCTCGTAAACGCGAACCTCGGCGTCCTGCTTCTCATGATGCGGAACCGCAAGGTAGTACCGGTTAAGTTCTGGAACAAAGAGTCCTGTCTTGGCGCGAAAACTCCCCGGCACTTTGGCCAGCAAACTGTAATGGTCGGCATCCTTCTGTTCGAATACGTCAACGGCTCCGTCGCCAGCTAGATACAGGCGCTTGTGCTGAGCATCGTAGCTCATGTCGTCGACCATGCCAACGGCATCCAGGCTGGCAACAACCTTTCCTGTATCCGAATTCATCACGATCAGCTTGCCCGGATTACGCGTCACGACAAACAGCCGGTGATTGGCTTCGTCCAACGCCATCGCCACATTGGCCTTATCGCCCTCAGGCAAAGGCCACGTGGCCTTGAGGGCAGACCCCTTTCGTTCCATTACGCCTACGGCGCTGAGGCCGGTAAGGTTGCAAAACAGACGCGAACCGCCCTTCTCCAGTACAACAGCCTCCACGTGGTTCGTATTGATTTTGATGTCACGTAACTTCTTGGAAGTGTTCGTGTCAATGACCGATATCAGGGAATACGGCGTGTGCGCTTCCCGCCCGCCGTTCACCACGTACATGTAGTGCGTTGCCGGGTCGTACGCGATGGAATCCGCGTCGATCGAGACCTTAATCTCCGCCCCCATCTTGTAGCTGTCTGCGTCATACACCTGCACCGCCGACGCGTCGCCGGCAACAATGAACATCTTCTTCAGATCCTTGCGGTACAGAATCGCGTGTGGCGCCTTTACGTCCTCAATCGTGTGCACCAGTTTGTTGGCATCGGTGTCAAGAACCAGGACTTTTTCGTTCTCCTCGCCCGTCAAAAACAGACGATGTCCGTCAATGTCCGGAGCAAAGTGGTCGAAGTCCCCATCGTGTAACCCCGGCAATGGAATGGTGGCCATCAGCTTAAAAGGCGCGGCAGTTTGTGCCGTTGCGTTCAGCGCCAGCGCGGTCATCAGCGCCAAAACAAGACATTGCGCACTCTTCATGATTCCCTCCCAGACGAAAACCAATGACAATCAATCGGGCGGATGCTACGACACCATTCCGTGCGAGTCAACGCAGCCTTTCGGCAAGGCAGGTTGCCATCCACATCAAAATAAGGCAAACCATCTGTTTTCAAGCCGCGCCAGCCGCTTTTCCAAAAGCAGCTAAACAGAAATTAATCTTGTTTTCAGTTCGCCCGGAGCGGATTGAATTATGCTGTGACGCGGTGACAAAGGCCAACAGGCTGGAAAACAACACGACTGAAATGCAGGAGAGAAGTATGAAGACTCAGCTAGCAATTCTCATGACCGCTTTTATCCTCACCGGAGTGCAGGCGCACAGCCAGCAGGCTCCACTCAAGCTCGTACAAACCATCCAACTGCCCGCCGACCTGAAAGGGCATTTCGATCACTTCGAAGTGGACCTCAAAGGCAACCGCTTGTTTGCAACACCGGAAGAATACAAATCGGTTCTGGTTTTCGATCTAAAAACAGGTAAGCCCGTCCACAAAATCGGAGGAATCGGCAAGTCGCATGCCGTGCTCTATCGCGGGGACGTGAACCGCATCTACGTCACCGACGGCGAGGTCGGCGACGTCAAGATTTTTGACGGTACCACCTATGCGGCGCAACCAAGCGTGAAGTTGCTGGAGGACGCAGATTCCATCGGATTCGATGCCAGCACAAAATATCTCTACATCGACAATGGCGGCGGAGATGTCCACCAGAAGTATTCCATGCTCAGCGTCGTCGACACCACCGCAGGCAAGAAAGTCGCGGACATAAAGGTCGATGGCGACACGCTGGAGGCCATGGCCCTCGAGAAGTCCAGTCCGAAGATCTACGTTAACAATAAGGAGAAGAATCAAGTCGACGTGATCGACCGCGAAAAACGGCAAGTGATCGCCAGTTGGCCCGTCACCAAAGGCAAGCCCAACGTTGCCATGGCTTTTGACGAAGCCAACCATCGCCTGTTCGTCGGTTGCCGCAGCGGCGCTGTCGTCGTCATGGACACGCAAACGGGAAAAGAACTCACCACCTTCCCGATCACCAAAGGCGTCGACGACATGGTTTATGACACCGCCAGTAAACGCATCTATAGCGCCTCTGACGGAGCCGTAGACGTCTACGAGCAGACCGACCCCGACAACTACAAGCTGCTGGCGACTGTGCTGACGGGTCCAGCGGCCAAAACCGCGCGCCTGGTGCCGGAAATCAGCCGCTATTTTGTGGCCGTCCCCCAACACGGAACGACCAACGCCTCCATCCTGGTTTACGAGGTTCACTGAAGAGTTTACGACGTGCGCTAGACGGGCTTGAAGGGGCCGGACGGAAGAGCGGAGATGGCTTCTCTTGGAGAGGACCCTCTCCGCACCGCTGCACTCGCTCGCATTGCCTCCGTTTGAGGGCGAGCAGTTCACATGCGATGATGTTTGAGGAAGGCCTATGCGGATCCTCCTGGTCGAAGACGAGCGAAAAGTCGCCAGCTTCATCGCGCGCGCTCTCAAGGAAAACACCTACGCCGTGGACGTGGTGGAAACGGGCGAGAAGGCGATTGAATCCGGGGCGGAAGTGGCCTATGACGCCATCCTTCTGGATGTTCGGCTGCCGGGAATCAGCGGAATTGAGGTTTGCCGCGAACTGCGCCAGCGTGGGGTCGAAGCCCCGATCTTGATGCTGACCGCTCGCGGGCTTGTCGAGCAAAGAGTCGAAGGCTTGGACGCCGGTGCTGATGACTATCTCACCAAGCCTTTTGTCCTGACCGAACTGCTGGCGCGGGTTCGCGCCTTGGTCCGGCGGGGATTTCACACCGGCAACGCCAGACTTAGCTATGCGGATCTCGCCTTGGACCGTCACCGTCGTCGCGCGACTCGGGGCCAGGAGATCGTCCCGCTCACCAGCAAGGAATTCGCGCTCCTGGAGCTTTTGTTGCTGCGCGCTCCCGAACTCGTCACCCGCAGCGAGATCGTGGAACACGTATGGGATTGCCATTTCGATAGCGAAACCAATCTTCTTGAGGTCTACATCAATCGCTTGCGTCAGAAACTGGATCAAAACCGGTCCGCAAAGTTGATTCATACGATCCGCGGAGTTGGGTATCGTCTGGGGATGCCGGAATGATGACCGCAATAGTAAAGCTCCAATCGTTTCGGGTCCGCATGATGCTCCTGTTTACGACTGTTGTCGGTGTCTTGCTGGCCCTCTCCTACCTCGCGTTCTTCGGCCTATTGGTGCACGAGATTCCCAAGCAGCTCAATCGCCAGCTTCTTGAAACGGGCCGCCCTCTTGTTTCGGACATCGTCACCGAACCCAACGCCCAGGACATCAACCGCCTGGATATTGCCGGGGAGTTTTTCGAGTTATTGGATTCCTCGGGCCATGTGCTTCAAAAATCGGCAAACCTCGCCGCGCCCATCGACCTGACTGGAATCAGCGTCAAGAACTCTCATCCCACGTTTGGAACGGCAGTCCTCGGTAGCGCGCAACCTGTCCGGGTGGCGCTCATCCCGTTTCAACAGGGGAACTCGTTCCGCGTGCTGGTGGTCGCGATTCCGACCTTGGGCACCAATGCTGTTTTCGACAGTTTTGGCGGCATCGCCCTCTTCCTTTTTCCGGTCAGCCTCCTGCTGACCGCTGGCATTTCGGCTTTCTATGTAGGCAGAAGCGTCGCTCCCATCACCGCTTTGACCCAACATGCGGCGCTCATGGCGAAACAAGTAAGAAATCCGAAGGGGTTCTGGACGCCCCTCCCCGTGCCGACCGCCCACGACGAGCTTGCCCGCCTGGCCGCCACCTTCAACGATCTGTTGCAGGGCGTCGATTCCGCCGTCCGCCAACTGCGCCAATTCGTCACCGATGCGTCGCACGAGCTGCGCACGCCACTCGCGGTTCTGCACGGCGAAACGGAATTGCTCCTTTCCAAGCCTCGCAGCGCTGAGGACTACCAGAAAACCTTGCATGTCTTCGACGACGAGTTCAAGAAATTGACGCGAATCGTAGAAGGTTTATTTACTCTTTCCATGGCCGATGCCGGGCAACTGCACCTCATGTCGGAACCGCTGTATGTGAACGAGGTCCTTGAGGAAGCGTGCGCCCTGGCCACCTATCGTGCCCGCACAAAGAAGATCGCGATTGTGCGGGAACTCAGCGAAGGTGTCTCTTCCACGGGCGATGAAGCGTTCCTCCATCAAATGTTCTTGATTCTTCTCGACAATGCTGTCAAGTATTCCGCCGAAGGAACAACAGTTCGCGTGACCCTTACGCAAAAGGACGGAGCCATTCGAGCGCGCTTCGAAGATCAGGGCATCGGCGTGCCCGGCGAGCATCTTGGCCGCATCTTTGAGCGCTTTTACCGCGCCGCGCCCCCGGGCAACGGCGAAGCTCACAGCGGAGGCTTGGGATTGGCGATCGCGCAAGCCATTGCGCAGGCCCAAGGCGGCTCCATCGAGTGTCAAAGCACCCCCGGAGTCGGCTCCACGTTCACTGTGGCTTTGCCGGTGTTCGTACCCGTGGCGACGAACCTCGAATCGCAACCTAAACAGAAATTAATGTTCACTTAAGCGCTCCCGAGCGTACATTGGGCACCGCCACACGAGTGAGGTGATCCATGTGCGATCAGAGAGTCTCTGCAACGTCCGCAGTGCTTTGTGCGGCACTCATAGTTGTGATTCTGGGAATTACCGGTGCAGTGCCAGTACAAGCCCAGGTCGCGGGTGCAACCTTGACCGGCACCATTACCGATCCCGTCGGACGAGTCGTTCCAGAAGCCCAGATCGTAATCACCAACGAAGCCACCGGGGTCGTCACCAAGCTCGCCACCAACTCCGACGGCATCTACACAGCGGGCAACCTGCTGCCGGGAGACTATACAATCTCCATCGCCGTGCCGGGTTTCAACACCGAAGAACGCACCGGCATTGAGCTGACAGTCGGCGGCCAGCAAGTCCTCGACCTCGCCCTTAAGGTCGGCGCCTCCAAGATCTCCGTCGAGGTCACTACGGAAGCTCCCGCCATCCAGCTCACAAGTTCCGACATCAGCGCCGTCGTCAACGCCACCACCGTCCGCGAACTCCCGCTCAACGGCCGCAGTTGGACCGACCTCGCCACTCTCCAGCCGGGCGTCAATTCCATTAAGACGCAGCCCGACTTCTCTGCCGGCACCGATCGCGGCAACCGCGGCTTCGGCCAGCAGCTCACCATCTCCGGCGCTCGCCCGCAGCAAAACAACTACCGACTCGATGGCATCAGCCTCAACGACTACGCAAATGGCGCGCCGGGCAGCGTGCTCGGCGGCAGCCTCGGCGTCGACGCCATTCAGGAATTTTCGGTTCTTACCAGCAACTATTCGGCGGAGTACGGCAAGACCTCCGGCGGCGTGGTCAACGCCATCACGCGTTCGGGCACAAATCAGTGGCACGGGAGTGGCTACGAGTTCGTGCGCAACAGCGCTCTGGATACCCGCAACTTCTTTGATGACCCAGGTTCGAAGCCGCCATTTACCAGGAATCAGTTCGGTGGAACGATTGGCGGTCCGATCTTCAAGGACAAGACGTTCTTCTTTGCTGATTACGAGGGCATCCGGCAGTCCAAAGGAATCACCTCGCTTACAACTGTCCCGTCGCTCGACGCGCGAAACGGATTCCTTTGTTCTCTCTGTCCACTCGCACAACAGACTACGGTTCCCGTCGATCCTGCCGCTCAGTCCTACTTTACTTTTTTCCCAAAACCGAACGGCGACATCGTTGGCAACGGCGATAGCGCGCAATACCGCTTCTCAGGCCAGCAGGTTGTCAGCGAAAACTTTTTCACGAGTCGTGTCGACCATAACTTCTCGGAGAAAGACCGCTTGTTTGGCACCTACATGTACGACAAGACTCCATACTCTGCTCCGGACGGCCTCAACAATGTCGAGTTCGAAACCGAGACCTCACGGCAAATCGTTGCCATCGAAGAAACGCACGTCTTCGCCCCTAACTTTGCAAATTCGATCCGCATCGGCGGCAACCACGAAGCGGTCCAAAATAACCTAAGCCAGCAAGCCATTAACCCGGACGCCAAATTGACGAGTTTGGGTGTCGGCAATGGCGATTTTGATGGCCGAGCTGCGGCTCAAGTAATCATCGGAGGAGGTGTCACTCCTTTCACGGGTGGGGTTGGAGGCAGCCCGACCTATATTTACCATTGGAATTCGCTGCAAGCGTACGACGATGCTTTGCTAACCAAGGGGACTCATTCTCTGAAGTTCGGCTTCGCCTTCGAGCGAATGTTCCTCAATTTTCTAGCCGACACGGACCCCAATGGGATTTGGCAGTTTCAGAACGTGGCGGGCTTTGTCACGAATTCCCCGACAAGATTCCAGGGCGGAATTGCCAGTTCTCTGACACCTCGGAATCTTCGTCAAAACATCTTCGGCGTCTATTTTCAGGATGATTGGCGTCTGCGCCCGAATCTGACTATGAACCTGGGCCTACGCTATGAAACCTCCACCGTCCCCACTGAGACGGCCGGCAAGTTCGCCAATCTGCGCAACATCAGCGACGCCCTTCCCAGCTGCTTGAAGCCTCAGACCGGCTGTACAGGTCCCGCCGCCGCGCTCTTCAGCAATCCTACTTTGAAGAATTTCGAGCCCCGAGTTGGTTTTGCCTGGGATCCGCTCCGAAATGGAAAGACCGCGATTCGCGGTGGCATCGGTATGTTTGACGTGCTGCCCCTGCCCTACCAGTTCGTTCTGCTGACCAGCCAAGCGACTCCATTCTTTCAATACACGGTCATCAAAAACCCCGATCCCGGCTCGTTCTACAACTTCCCGGCCGGGCAGACATTTCCAGCCAACCGGCTGCGGTCAACCATTATTGATTCAAAGCCGAAGCGTAATTATGTGATGCAGTGGAACCTCAATGTACAGCAGCAGCTTAGTTCCAGCCTCACGGCTCTCGTGGCTTATGTTGGGTCGCGAGGGGTGCATCAGCCCTTCCGCATGGATGATGTGAATCTCGCCGTGCCCCCGAAAACTCCTCTAGGCTATCTGTTCCCGCACGTGGATGTTCTCGGAAACACCTATTCCGCTCAGTGTAACGCCACTGATCCGAGTGCGATCGATCCGGGGACCTGCGCCCCACCCAATCCGATCAACCCCAACTTTGGTTCGGTGCGAGGCCTGTTCTATGTTGGGCACTCCGCCTACAACGCCCTCGAAACCCAACTCGCCAAACGCATGAGCCATGGTATCCAACTGCAAGGCACATTCACCTGGAGTAAGAGCATCGACACCAGTTCCGCGTCCGTTGCGGGAGACACCTTCGGTAATTCCATTTCCAGCCTGCATTGGTTTGACCCCAAGCTGAGCCGGGGACTCTCCGATTTCAACGTGGGCCGAACGTTCGTTCTTAACGGGGAATGGGAGGTTCCAAGCCCGAAATCGCTCTCCGGTCCCGCTAAATGGGCGCTGGGCGGGTGGCAACTCGGCCTCATATTCACTGCCAGCGACGGCATTCCGTTCACCGCCACATGGGGAACCGGCGCGGATCCCGCCAACACCCTCAGTGGCGACGACTGGGCCTTCCCCGCCCGCGTGGGAGGCGCTGGCTGCAAGACCCTGACCAATCCTGGAAGCCGGGATAACTACATCAAGACCCAGTGCTTTCAAGTTCCAACCGTACCGGACCTTGCGACCTGGACTGCGAACTGTAACATCGCGCCGGCGAGTCTGGTCGACGCCAACAACAATCAGATTTATCTGAATCATCCCCAGGATCCGGCTCAGGACGGGGCCGGGTGGCTCCCCGCGTTCCCGTGCTTCAACCTCCGCGGCAACGCTGGGCGCAATATTCTGATCAGCCCCGGCGTCACTTCTTTGGATTTCTCGCTCTTCAAGAACATGCCTATCAAGAGAATCTCGGAGCGCTTCAACATCCAGTTCCGCGCCGAGGTCTTCAATCTTCTCAATCATGCGAATTTTGCACCGCCCACCACGCCCGACAACACCGATATTTTCGATGGAACCGGCGCCATCGGCGCGCCTGGACTGCTGTCCAAAACCACGACAACCGCACGGGAGATCCAGTTAGCACTCAAAGTAACGTTCTAGCCGCGTCAAAAGTTTTCGCCCGCCGTCTCAACGGCCTGTGGTGAAGCGTCGGCATAGGCCATCCGCGGATTTTATCTATGCCCCGGACCGTGGATGGTCATCGACGCTAACTAACGCAACATACAGTCATGAGTCAGATTCTCGTTCGAGGGTAAAAGAGTGAATTCGGAAGACCTGACCTCAGACCTGTATCTCGGTGCCGCCTCGAACATAAGCCGGCGCACCCTGCTCCGGAACTCAACCCTGGTTGCGGCCGCCGCCATGCTTCCACGTTTCGCTTCGGCTGCCGCCGCCGAAATCAGCCAGGTCATGGAAGCCCTCAGCGGCTACATGGCCGAGGCTCGCAACCGCGCTTTACCCGACAACGTTCTGCTCGAAACCAAGCATCACGTCCTCGATACCTTCGCAGCCATGATTTCAGGCTCGGAGCTGCCGCCAGGCCGCGCCGCTTATGACTTTGCCCGTTCGTACGGAGGCGAAAAGACGGCCACGGTAGTCGCGTCGCGAATACTCTGCGGCCCAATTGAAGCGGCCTTGGCGAATGGCCAACTCGCTCACTCGGACGAAACCGATGACGACTTCACGATGGGCGGGGCACACCCCGGCTGCGCACTCGTGCCCGCCGCCTTCGCGACGGGCGAACAGTTCGGCATCAGCGGCGCTCATTTTCTGCGAGCCGTTGCGCTCGGCTACGATGTCGCGATGCGCGCCATGAAAACCGTTGGCCCCGGCATGAAAGAAACGCACCCGCTTGTGGGTACCATGGGCGCAACCGCCGCCGCGGGATGCGCCGCCGCTCTTAACGCCCAACAAATGCGTTGGCTTCTCGACTATGCCGCGCAGCAGGCCGGCGCGGGAATAGGGTCCTGGCGCCGCGACACGGACCACATCGAAAAGGCTTTTGTCTTCGGGGGCATGGGAGCGCGCAACGGGGTGACTGCGGCACTCGCCGTCCATTCCGGATGGACCGGTGTCGACGATGTCCTCTCCGGCCCCAATAACTTTGTCGAATCCTACAATCCGAAGGCCGACCCAGGGGGCATGAGCGACAGACTCGGCGAGGTCTACGGCGTAACGCAGACTACTCTCAAAAAGTGGACCACCGGAGGCCCAATCCAGGCACCTCTGGACGCGTTGCAGAATCTGCTCAAGAAGCAGCCCTTCGAGGCGGATCAGGTGAAACAGGTGGTGGTCCGCGTGGCTACTAGCGCAGGGTACACCGTCAACAATCGCGACATGCCTGATATCTGCCTGCAACATCTTGTCGCCGTAATGCTGCTCGACAAAACCGTTTCCTTCCGCGCGGCCCATGACAAGGCACGGATGAAGGATCCTCAGATATTGGCGCAGCGCGTCAAAGTTCAGCTCACGCCCGATGAAGAACTTGAGAAGCTGATCCCTGTCCGCGTGGCGATTGTTGATGTCACATTCAACGACGGAACCCGCCTGACGGACCGCGTCGAACATGTGCGCGGCACGCCCGAGAATCCGATGACTACGGAAGAGGTGGTGGCCAAGGCGAACGAACTGATCACACCCGTCCTCGGTGAACAAACGACCAAGAAACTCATCGTACAGGTGATGGAACTCCAGAACATAAGAGACATTCGGGAGCTGCGGCCTGCGTTGCAATCTCTGGAGCACCCCCCCAAGTGATATGTCACTGAAAGGTACCCAACACAATCCTTCCGTGGGTTTGAGTGAGGTTTTCAAGCCTGGGTGATTCGTCCGATAAACAGCCTATCCACGTTCGCCCACGTCCGACGCCCTTTCTGGGAGCTTCAAGAAATGAATCTTCGGCACCGAGCCTCGACTCTGCTGATCGCAATTGCACTTCTCGGTGTGCTCAGCACTTCCAGCATTAGCCCCCAAGCGCAAAGCCCGGCAAGGCCCCAGCTTCTCGACTTCGAAGCCTATCGCACCCAAATCGAACCAGTCTTCTTGAAGGCTCGTGGTTCTGGACCTCGCTGTTACGATTGCCATTCGACCTTATCCACCAGAATGCGGCTACATCCAATGGCGGAAGGTGCCGCGAGTTGGACGGAAGCGCAATCCCGGGAGAACTTCGCGGTAGTTTCCCGTCTCGTAACGCCAGGCCGGCCTCTCAGTAGTCCTTTGGCCCTTCATCCCCTAGCCCCCGAGGCAGGAGGCGACGCGAAGCACACGGGCGGAAAATTCTGGGCATCTCGCAACGATCCGGAATGGCTTACGATCGCGCACTGGATCGGCGAAAACGCAGATTCCGCCGAACCCGCCGAAAACTTGGCCGCCAAAGGCCCTTCCTTGAATTTCGAATATTTTCGGAGCAAGGTGGAGCCCATCCTCCTCAAAATGCGGCCCGGGCATGCGCGGTGTTATGGCTGCCACATCCTTTCTAATCGTAGCTTTCATCTCGAACTCCTGGCTCCTGGAAAGACAGAATGGACTCTGGAGCAATCGCGCAAAAACTTCCAGAGCGCAATCCAGCAGACCGTGGCCGGAGACCCCGTCTCCAGCCGCCTCTTGATGCATCCCCTCGCCCCGGAAGCAGGAGGGGAAGCTTTTCACTCGGGTGGACGCCAGTTCGCATCTCAGAACGATTCCGACTGGCTGACGATCGCCGATTGGATACGCGGCGGGACGGGTTCCCCGGCAAGCGATTCATCTGTGAGGA
>Ga0209863_10000114_pt1 | contig 49235 bp, 47 predicted proteins | sample OrgsoiDNA2013046_FD_185796 | JGI IMG/M metagenome (GOLD analysis project Ga0209863, IMG submission 185796) | Permafrost soil microbial communities from the Arctic, to analyse light accelerated degradation of dissolved organic matter (DOM) -... | ecosystem: Environmental > Terrestrial > Soil >...
CGGGAAGGGTGAAGCGCTCGCCCGCGAAGGCGTACGCCGACATCAGGAATTCGAGTCCGGTCATGCCGAGCGACAATTGCAGCCGCCGTGCCGACCTCCGGCTGGGCGCCACGGCCTGAAATCCCGCCGATTTTCCTTGGATCTATATTTTAGATATCTGTTTCTATAGAATAGATACCATGACCACCGCCCGCTGGCTGACCCGCCTCCAGCACGATCTGGTCAAGCGGATGCTCTGGTCGGCCCGCGATCGGCGAGAGCTCGGCGGTGCGCCCGCCCCCGGGGAGCTGGTCCCTCAGCTCATCGATGGGGAGGGACGACCGATCACGGCGGCGGCCCTCTGGGCGGCGCTGGCGGCCGAGGTGACGGCGGAGACGGCGGCGGACGGTCCCGCGATGACCCGGTTCGGCGAGGCGTTGACCCGGGCGATCGCGGCCGGCGAGTCGGGCGACGTCGACGGCGTTCTGGCGCTGGAGCCCGCGTTCGACGAGCTGGCCCGATCCTTGGCCCGATCGTTGGCCCAATCCTTGGATGAGAAAAAGACGTAAGTGCCCCGCCTCCTCGTAATCGACGATCGCGATCAGACCGTGGAGATGGTCCACCGCCAGCTCCCGCAGTTCGACACGGTCACGCGCTGCGACCGGCGCATCCCCTGTCAGGTGTGCGAAGAGCGCACGCGCGGCTGCCCGCTGCGCTGCGCGCACGACTTCGCGGAGGCCGCGGAGGTGCTGGGGCGCCAGCCCGCGCTTCCCGATCTGGTCGTCCTGGACCTGCATTTCGCGCTGCCCGAGGAGCGCCTCTTGCCCGAGGACAAATCGGATCTGCCGACGGAGGCCAAGGCGCGTCGCACGGCCGTCGAGAGCCTGCGGCGGCGGCAGGGCCTGCTGATTCTAGAAAAGCTGCGGGCGACCTACCCGACCCTGCCGGTGGTCATGTTGACGACGACCGGGTCGGATCTCGGCGCCGAGCGTCCGGAGGACCCGCTGGTCTACCTCTGCGAGAACGAGGTGGTCGACAGCCGAAGCCTGGCCGCGGAGATCTCGCGCGCGCTGGCGCTCTCGCACAGCGTCCAGGAAGGGCCGATCTTCTGGGGGCGCGCGCCCGGGATGGCGGAGCTGCGGCGGCAGCTGGAGATGCTGGCGCGCTCGCCGCTCCCGCTGCTCATCGAAGGGGAGACGGGAACCGGCAAGAGCTTTCTGGCGGAGCACGTGATCCACCCGCGGTCGGGGGCCAAGGGACCGCTGGTGGTGACCGATCTGTCGACGATGCCGCCCGCGCTGCTGGCGGCGCATCTGTTCGGCACGCGGCGCGGGGCGTACACGGGCGCGGTGGAAGATCACGCCGGCGTCTTCGAGCAGGCCCACGGCGGCACGCTGTTCCTCGACGAGATCGCCAACTTGGACCTGGAGCTGCAACGACAGCTTCTGCTGGTGCTCGAGCGCGGCACGGTCACCCGCCTCGGCGATACGCGACCTCGGCCGGCGATGCCCAAGCTGGTCGCCGCGACCCACGAAGACGTCGAGGCGCTGGTGCACGCGGGGCGCTTCCGCGCCGATCTCTTCATGCGGCTCAACCCGGCCACCCGGCTGCGCGTCCCGCCGCTGCGCGAGCGGCGGCAAGATCTCCCGGACCTGGTCCGCTTCGCGTTTCTCGAAGCGCTCCGCTCGGAGTCGCTCCAACCCCTGGTGCGCGCCTACCTGGCGCGCTTCCCCACGCCGGAAGATTTCGTGGAGGCGGAAAACACGTTCGTGTTCGGACGGCCCCGTGCGGTCGCCGCGCGGCGCGATGCCTTCTCCCTGTTCGTCAGCCGCGAATCGCTGGCGCGCATGGGCGCGCACGATTGGCCCGGGAACCACCGCGAGCTGAAGCTGCTGGCAGGAAGCGCGCTGGTCTTCTGCCTGACGCAGCATCTGGACACCGCAGACGTCGGCGCGGGCGCCAGGCCTGCCAACACCTCGGCACGCGCGCCGGCCATCCTGGACGTTCCGGATCCCTTGATCGCGCGTCTCCTCGGCGCGGTCACGGCCAGGCGCGGTCGCCCGGGCGCCGCGCCCGCTCGTGGGGGTGCACGGCGGGTGGAGATCGAGCTCGGCGCCGCCGGCAGCTTCGCGCGCGTCTCCGCCGACGTCGAGCGGCAGTACCTGCGGGCGCTCTACGAAGTTTGCGCGGGAGATCTGGAGAAGATGGCGCGGGAGTTGCTCGGGCCGCGGGGATCGGCGCGCCAGGTTCACCTGCGCCTCAACCAGCTCGGTCTGCGCCTACGCGATCTGCGCGGCGCGGGCCCGCGTGGAGGCGGCCCGTCGTGACGACCGCCGGCCTCCTGTTCTTTTGGCTCGCCAGCGCCGATGCCGGCGTGGAGCTTCCCCCTGCCCCAGCCCCCACCGCCGCCCCCGCGGCCGAGGCCGAGGCGACGCCGCCCGAGCCCGCGGGCGCGCACGCCAAGGCGCGGGTGGAGCACGCGCAGGCGATGGCCCGTCTCAAGACCGGGCGCTTCGAGGAGGCGGCGGCCCTGTTCGCGCGGGCGGCCGCCCACGATCCGTCGAACGTCGCCTACGCAACCGACTGGGGCTTCGCGCTCGGCAAGATCGGCCAGCGCGCGGAAGCGGAGGCCGTCCTGCGCGGGGCGATCGAAAAGGAGCCGAAACGCGTCTATGCCTACGTGAACCTCGCCGATCTGCTGGCGGAGGATCCCGGCCGCTGGGAGCGGCGCGAGGCGATCATCGCCTTTCTCGAAAAGGGGCTCGACACCCTCAAGGACGATCGCAAGGGCCGCTTCAATCTGATCGTCGCCCTCTCCGGGTTCGAGCGCGCCGTCGGGCGCGGGGCCGACGCGCGCGCACGTCTCGATCCGCTGCTGTCGGCCGACGCGCCGCCGCTGCTCCGCGTGCAGCGCAAGCGGGTCCTCGATCTCCTGGACGCGATCGCGCTCGACGATCGGGCGCATGCCCTCGAGGACTGGCCGGCGCCCGCCCCGGCGCTGGCCCGCGCAGAGGTCGCGCGCGCCAAGGCGCTCGAAGCGGCCGGGCGGGTCGACGAGGCGATCCGCGCGCTCGAGATCGCCGTCAACCTCGCTCCGGGCGGCGCCGAGGCCTGGCGGGCGCTGGGCCGCTTGCTGGCCACCCACGGCGGCGCGCTGGATCTCGATCGCGCCGACGAGGCGTTGCGCCAGGCGCTTGCGCTGGAGCCCGCCTGGTCCGACCTGCGGGAGCTGCGGGCGCAGATCGCGCGCCGCCGCAGCTCGCTCGCGGCGCCCGCACCCACGGCGCGCGGCGCCGCGCCGTCGGACAAAGCGCGCGCGCTCTACCAGGAAGCCGAGGAGTGGATCGACGTCGGCGATCCGATCGGCATGGGGCGCGATCTGCTCGAGCAGGCGCTCGCCGATTCACCGCCGTTCGTACCGGCGGCGGTGTCGCTCTATGCGCTCACCGGCAGTGTCCCCGCGACGACGGTGCAGGCGCTCCACGACGACGGTCCGGGGCTGTGGGCGCTGGCGGCCGGCGTGCGCAAGCTCGGCAAGACCAGCGCCGGCGCGGCCGACGTCACCGAGGCGCTGGTGACCCCCTGGATCGATCGCGCGGTCGATCTGGACGTCCAGGACGCGCGTTTCGCGCGGGCGGTGGCCCGCGCCGCCGCCGGCGATCGCGGCGGGGCGCTCGCCGATCTGGTCGCCTACATCGCGCGCGAGCCGAACCCGGAGCATCTGGCCGAAGCCCGCGCGTTGCGCGCCGGCCTGACCGACGGCCCGGCCGCCCGCAGTCGCGAGCGACGGCCGTCGCCGCAACTGGTTGCGCGCATCCGCCTGCTGGAGGATCGGCCGGACGCGGCGCTCCGCGCGCTCGGCGGGACCTGCACGCAGGATCTGCCATCCGATCGACTGCTCGCGATCGGGCTCGTCCACGAATACGCCGACCAACGCGCCGCCGCGCGGAGCTGCTACGAGCTGGCGAGCGCCGCCGATGATTCCGCCGCGCTGCTGCGCCTGGCCCGCCTCGACGCGCGGCTCGACGATGCGGAGCTGCGCCGGGTGGATCGACAGCCGCTCGGGCGCGCCGCCGGCCGCGGCATCCCGGCGGCGCTCTGGGCACTGGCCCGTCTCGCGGCCACCGACGGCGATCCGGCCGGCGCGCTCGCCAAGACCGAGCGGGCGCTGGCGCTCGCGCCCCAGGAAGCCACCGATGCCGACGTCTGGCTCCCCGAGGCGCGCGCGGCCGCGCAGCGCTGGTCGGAGGCGCGGCGCGCAGAGGAGAGCGGGCGAAACGACCGGCGGCGCCGGACCGAGCTGGGTGGCGCCGCGCTGGCCGCTCTGGCGGCGCTCCTGCTCGCGCGCCGTCGCTGGGGGGGCCGAAGCGTCGCCTCTGCGCTGCGGCGGCGGCCGGGCCTTTACCCCGAGGTGGCGCGCGCCGTCGGCGAGCTGCGCCACGACGTCCTCAAGCACCGCGCCGGCGTCCTCGGCGCCGTGGCCGACGGCCAGGCGCCGCGCGCCGAGATCGAGCGTGCGCTCACCGAGCCACGACCGACCTCGGTGGTCGTCGCCGCCATCTACGATCGCCTGACGCAATCCGCCCGCGGCGCCGGCGTCACGCTGCAGCCACTGGCGCGCGAGCCCATCTTCGGGGCGCTCGCGCGCGATCTGGCGCGCGCCGAGCTGCTCTTGCCGCGCGTGCCACCCCACGACGGCCGCGACGAGCTCGTCGCCATCGACGGCCGCCTCCGCGGCGCGCGCGCCGACGAGCTGGCCGCGCTGCTGCGCCAGGGGCCGCGCACCCGCCTCGACGCGGCGATGCTCTCGCGCTGGATCGCCGCGCTCGAGGCCTCGACCCGACAGGCCGGTCGTCCCTGGACCGCCCCCGGTCTTTCACTGGCCGATCTCGACGTCGACTTCCCCGTCGAGGAGGACGCACTCGTTGCCATCTTCGCCAACCTCCTGCGCAACGCCGAGGCCGCCGTGGCCGGACAGACCGACGCGCGGGTGATCGTGCGCGTCGACCGGGAACGCGATGTCACGGGTCGACAGTCGGTCACGCTGTTCGTCGGCGACGCCGCGACGGCGCCGCTGTCGCTGGAGGCGATCGAGGCGCGCGAGAGCGGCCGCGGCCTGGCGATCGTCCGCGATCTCACCCGCCAGTGGCGCGGACACCTGGTGGTGCGCCCGGAGACCGCGCCGCTCACCAAGCTGGTGGGAGCCTGCTTTCCGCTATGAGCGCCGGGCGGCCCCGTTTCGTGGTGTGCGAAGACGGCAGCGAATACGTGGAGCGCTTCCGGCGCTTCCTGGGCGACGCCTTCGACTTCCTGCCCGCCCAGGACTGGGCCGAAGCTCGGGCCGCCGCCGCGGGGGCCGCCGGGGTGCTGCTGGACCTCGATTTTCGCCGCACGCCGCCCGAGCGTCTGGTCGACGAGCGGGGCCCGGCGCCGACCCCGCTCGATGCCGGCACGCGCGCCCGGCTCGCCGAGACCCAAGGCATCTTGATATTGCGCCAGCTCCGCGTGGCCGGCGTCGCCTGCCCCGCCATTCTGTTCGCGGATTTCGACGACGCCGAGCAGCGCGGCTTCCTCGAGACGACTCTGGCACCGCTCACCATCGCCGGGAGTCGCCTCGGCCTCGCCGAGATCGCCGCCCTGCTGAGGGCGGCGGCCCGGGCCTAGCGCGACGGCGCTGCCGAGCGGTCGGAGCGCGCGCCGCGTGTTGCTCGGTGCGCATCCGACCCCAGCATGCGGCCCGCGCGGGGAGCCCCGCGACCCCGTTACTTGTTCGGCTGCGGGGTCATCCGCAGGTAGGGCTTGATCTCTTTCCAGCCCTTGGGGAACTTCTGCTTCATGATCGCCGGGTCCTTCAGCGACGGGACGATCACGACGTCCTGACCGTCTTTCCAGTCGACCGGCGTCGCGACCGAGTGGCTGTCGGTGAGCTGTAGCGAATCGATGACCCGCAAGATCTCGTCGAAGTTCCGGCCCGCGCTGGCCGGGTAGGTGATGATGAGGCGGATCTTCTTCTTGGGGTCGATGACGAACACCGAACGAACGGTCAGCGTGTCGTTCGCCTCCGGGTGGATCATGTCGTAGAGCTTGGCGACCTTGCGGTCGGCGTCGGCGAGGATGGGGAAGTTCACCTTGGTCCCCTGGGTCTCTTCGATATCGCTGACCCAGCCCTTGTGCGACTCGACCGGATCGACCGAGAGCGCGATGACCTTCACGTTGCGCTTGTCGAACTCGCCCTTGAGCTTGGCGACGCGGCCGAGCTCCGTGGTGCAAACCGGCGTGAAGTCGGCGGGATGCGAAAACAGCACGCCCCACTTGTCCCCGAGAAACTGGTGAAACTTGATCTTCCCCTCGGTCGAATCCTGCTCGAAGTCGGGGGCGATGCTGCCGATATGAAGCGCCATGGCGTTCTCCTTTTCCTGTTCGGATGCGAAGTCTGCGCAGGATAGCGCCCAGGCGCCAGCCCGAAAAATGGCGTCCCGGGCCGACCGTGGTAGATTGCCGAGGTCTGGCCCCCACCTTGCTTTCGCGTCGCTGTAGGCGTAGATCCGCCCCCGCACCGATGAGCCCCGCTCGTCCGTTCTCTATACCTTGCTCGTGAGTCGCTCCGAGTGAACCCCACAGACGTTCGCAATCCCGACTACTTTCACAAGGTCGTCGACTGCCAGTGGGCCTGCCCGGCGCACACCAACGTGCCCGAGTACATCCGGATGGTCGGGCAGGGGCGGTACGACGACGCCTATATCCTCAACCGGGATTCCAACGTCTTCCCGGGGATCCTGGGGCGGACCTGCGATCGCCCCTGCGAGCCGGCCTGCCGCCGCACGCGCATCGAGGAAAAGCCGGTCGCGATCTGCCGCATCAAGCGCGTCGCCGCCGACAAGCGCGGCGACATCTCGGCGCGAATCCCCAAGGCGCCGGCGCAGAAGCTGGGCAAGCGGATCGCCTGCATCGGCGCCGGCCCGGCCTCGCTGACGGTTGCCAACGATCTGGTCCCGCTCGGCTACGAGGTCGTGATCTTCGAGAAGAACGCGCTCCCCGGCGGCCTGATGCGCACCAACGTCCCCAGCTTCCGGCTGCCGGCCAAGGTGCTCGACGAAGAGATCGCCATGATCGTCGACATGGGCGTGGAGGTCCGCTACGGCCAGCCGGTGGCCAGCATGAAGGCCCTGCTCGGCCAGGGTTTCGACGCGGTCTTCGTCGGATCGGGCGCGCCGCGCGGCAAGGATCTGGAGCTGCCCGGCCGCAAGGAGGCCGGCGACCGGATCCACATCGGCATCGACTGGCTGGAGAGCGTGGCCTTCGAGCACATCCACCAGATCGGCGAGCGCGTCCTCATCATCGGCGTCGGAAACACCGCCATGGACTGCTGCCGGACCGCGCGCCGGATCGGCGGCAAGGACGTCAAGGTGATGGCCCGCCGGCCGCGCCCTTACTTCAAGGCCTCGCCCTGGGAGCTGGACGACGCGGAAGAGGAGCAGGTTGAGATCCTGGTCAACCACGTGCCGACGAGGTTCGTGGTCGAAGGCGGAAAGCTCAAGGGGATGGAGTTCGAGCGGGTCGAATGGACCGAGGACGCCGCCGGCAAACAGATCTCGACCACCAAGGACACCGTGTTCATCCCGGCGGACGACGTGATCGTCGCCATCGGCCAGGAGAACGCGTTTCCCTGGATCGAGCGCGATGTCGACGTGGGCATCGAGTTCGGCAAGTACGACATGCCCAAGGTCGACCAGAAGACCATGCAGTCGACGCGGCCCGGGGTCTTCTTCGGCGGGGATTCGGCCTGGGGACCGAAGAACATCATCTGGGCCGTCGCGCACGGCCACGACGCCGCGATCTCGATCCACAACCACTGCCGGGGCCTCGCCGTCGGTGATCGGCCCGGTCCCGAGGTCACGCTGGTGAGCCAGAAGATGGGCCTCGCCGAGTGGAGCTACAACAACGACTACAGCACGGCCAAGCGCGCCAAGATGAAGCATGTCGATCTGCAGGAGCGCTTCAAGCGGATCTCGACCGAGGTCGAGATGGGCTTCGACGCCGAGCAGACCAAGCGCGAGGTCGAGCGCTGCCTGAACTGCGACGTGCAGACGGTGTTCACCGACAAGCGCTGCATCGAGTGCGACGCCTGCGTCGATGTCTGCCCGACCGGCTGCCTCACCATCACGCAGAACGGCGACGAGCCCGAGCTGCGCAACCGATTGACGGTGCCGGCGGCCAACACGACGCAGGAGATCTTCGTGTCGGGCGGGCTGCCGCAGACCGGCCGCGTGATGGTCAAGGACGAGGACGTCTGCGTCCACTGCGGCCTGTGCGCCGAGCGCTGCCCGACGGCGGCCTGGGACATGGCGCGCCTCGATCTGACAATTCTCAAAGCGGGAGATCGCGTGGGCCCAGCCGGGGTCGGCCCGGCGGAGCCCGTCGCGGGAAGGGGCGCAAACCCTCCCAGGGTTTCCGCGGACAGATGATGCACCAGCAGCAAGTAATCCGAATCAACGACTTCGCGCTCAAGCTGGCCAACGTCAACGGCACCGGCTCTGCGAGCGCGAACGGGCTCCTCATGCAGGCGATCTTCCGGATGGGGATCCCCGTCTCGGGCAAGAACCTGTTCCCCTCCAACATCCAGGGGCTGCCCACCTGGTACGAGGTGCGGGTCAGCAAGCACGGCCACACGGCGCGGGCGCTCGACTACGACCTCGTCATCGCGATGAACGCCGAGACCTACGCGCGCGACGTCAACGAGGTCCGCTCGGGCGGCGCCCTGCTCTACGATTCGAGCTGGCCGCTCGACGCCGCGCTGGCGCGTCCCGACATCACCTTCCTGGGCGTCCCGCTGGCCAAGCTCTGCAACGAGATCTTCACCGATTCGCGCGAGCGGATCCTGATGAAGAACATCGCTTACCTGGGATCGCTGGTGGCGCTGCTCGACGTCGACATGGGCGTCGTCGACGAGCTGCTGACCGAGAAGTTCGCGCGCAAGAAAGCGCTGCTCGATTCGAACCACCGCGCGCTGCGGGCCGGCTACGACTTCGCGATCGAGAACTTCGACTGCCCGCTGCCGATCCGCCTGGAGAAGATGACCGCCACCGACGATCGCATCCTGATCGACGGCAACACGGCCACCGCGCTCGGCTGCGTCTACGCGGGCGCCACCGTGGCGGCCTGGTACCCGATCACGCCGTCCACCAGCGTGATGGACGCGTTCAAGGAATTCTGCGCCGCCTACCGCAAGGATCCGGAGACCGGCAAGAACAACTACTGCATCCTGCAAGCCGAGGACGAGCTGGCGGCCATCGGGATGGTGATCGGCGCCTCGTGGAACGGCGCGCGCGCCTTCACCTCGACCTCGGGGCCCGGCATCTCGCTCATGGGCGAGCTCATCGGCCTGGCCTACTACGCCGAGATCCCGGCGGTGATCGTCGACGTGCAGCGCACCGGCCCGTCGACCGGCATGCCGACCCGGACGCAGCAAGGGGACATCCTGGCCTGCGCCTACGCCTCGCACGGCGACACCAAGCACATCCTGTTGTTTCCGTCGGATCCCGGCGAGTGCTTCACGCTGGCGATCGCGGCCTTCGATCTGGCCGAGCGGTTCCAGACGCCCGTCTTCATGCTGTCGGATCTCGACATCGGGATGAACGACTGGGTCTGCCCGCGCCTCAAGTGGGACGACGGCTACCGCCCCAACCGCGGCCGGGTGATCGGAGCCGACGAGCTCGAGAAGATGGCCAAGTTCTACCGCTACTCGCCTGAAAACGAGGACCACGTCGCGGCGCGCTCGCTGCCCGGCGTGCATTCGAGGGGCGCCTTCTTCACGCGCGGCTCCGGCCACAACAAGCTGGGCGTCTATACGGAGATCCCGGATGAATACCAAGACGTGATGGATCGTCTGGCGCGGAAGCACCGCGCCGCCGCCAAGGCGGTGCCGGCGCCCATCATCCACAAACAGGTAGACGCCGCCTTCGGCATCGTCACGCTGGGCGGCTGCAATCCCGCCGTGCGCGAGGCGGTCGCGGCGCTGGCGGAGCGCGGGATCATCGCCGACACCATGCGGGTGCGGGCGTTTCCCTTCGGCGAAGAGGTCGAAGCGTTCCTGGACGCCCACGACCAGGTGTTCGTCGTCGAACAAAACCGCGACGCGCAATTGCGGACGCTGCTGACCATGGAGACCCGCGTCTCGAAGGAAAAACTGAAGTCGATCCTGGTCTACGGCGGGTTCCCGCTCAGCAGCCGCCACGTCATCGACGGCGTCACCGCCCAGCTCGAGCAGCGGAGCGTGGGGAGCCGGGTCGCCCGATAGCCCAGATGGTCCGAGTGCCCAAGTAGAAAAGCCGAAAGCCGGAAGCATGCCATCCCCAAAGCCAAACGTCGTCCACCCGCACCTCCGTCCCAACCAGATCGGCCTCACGATCCGGGACTACGAAGGGTCGATGTCGACGCTCTGCGCGGGCTGCGGCCACGATTCGGTGACGGCGGCGATCGTCCGCTCGTTCTATGAGCTATCCACGCCGCCGCACCTCATCGCCAAGCTCTCCGGCATCGGCTGCTCGTCGAAGACGCCCACCTATTTCGTGGGCGGCGCGCACGGCTTCAACTCGGCGCACGGGCGCATGCCGTCGATCGCGACCGGCGCCAACGCGGCCAACCGCGCGCTCACCTACATCGGGATCTCGGGCGACGGCGACTCGCTGTCGATCGGCATCGGGCAGCTGGTCCACGCCATCCGCCGCAACGTCGACATGCTCTACATCATCGAGAACAACGGCGTCTACGGCCTGACCAAGGGTCAGTTCTCGGCCTCGGCCGATATCGGTTCGAAGAGCAAGCGCGGCGAGGTCAACCGGTTCGGGCCGATCGATCCGGTGTCGCTGGCGCTGGATCTGGGGGCCACCTTCGTCGCGCGCAGCTTCTCCGGCGACAAGGAGCAGCTGGTGCCGATCCTCAAGGCGGCCCTGTCCCACAAGGGGTTCGCGCTGGTCGACGTCATCTCCCCCTGCGTGACCTTCAACGACCACGACGGGTCGACCAAGAGCTACCTCTACACGCGCAAGCACCTGTTGCAGCTGATCTCGGCGGACTTCGTCGCCTTCGCGCAGGAGATCACCGTCGAATACGCGCCGGGGACCGCCACCAGCGTGCGCCTGCACGACGGCAGCGTCGTGCGCCTGCGCAAGGTCGAGGCCGACTACGACCCCACCGATCGCCAACGCGTCGCCGCGCACCTGGAGCTGCACCGCAACCGCGGCGAGATCGCGACCGGGTTGCTGTTCGTCGACAAACAGGCGAGCGACATGCACGACACCAGCAAGACCACCGACGTGCCGCTGGCGCAGCTCCCCTACGAGAAGCTCTGCCCGGGGCGCGTCAAGCTCGACGAGCTGCAGAAGACCTTCCGGTAATGGCTGCTCAGAGGAGGAATAGGGCCCGACAGCTGGTCGGCGGTCGGATTTGGACGACGTCCGGCTGCCCGTCGCGCAAAGAGCCCGGCCGCGGGTGCGACCAGGCTCCGATCTCGACCCCGGGGGGCTCAGAGAGCCTGAACGGTGTCGATCAAGAAAGTATAGGATCCAGAGGGGAAGGTCCCGGCGTCGCCGGCCGGCGGGTCGTCCGAATAGATGTGGATGCCGAGCTGCACGATGTCGGTGGGGTCGAACGACGCCGTCGTCACGGTGCTGAGATCGAGGAGCAACGGCGTCCAGGTCCCCGCCGGCAGCCCGGCACCCACGCCGCTTCCGAAGACGTAGTTGGTCCCTGAGTCGGCGTAGATGAAGGCGCCGCCGTCAAACGCCGTGGTCGCCTGCACCTGCGCGGAGATCGTCTTGCCCGTCAGGTTGATCATCGCCTGCGAGATCAGCACCTCTACGTACTGCTGATAGTCCGTGAAGGTGGCCACGATCTGGAGGCTACCGGGCGAGGGCGAGCCCTCGGTCGTGTTGACCGTCACCGTCGGGTAGTTGGCCGGGATCGCGGCGTCGGCCGCGAGCGCGCCCAGGTTCTTGTAGGTGCCGGTGTCGACGTAGGTCTGGAGCGCGAACCCCTGAACCGTCGAGTCGAAGGTATAGGACAGGGCGGACGCAACCGCGCCGTCGCCGCCTCCGGCCGCGCTCGTGCCGGCGCCGCCGCCCGCCGCGCTCGTGCCGCCGCCGCCTCCGGCCGCGCTCGTGCCGGCACCGCCGCCCTTGCTGCCACCCGCGCCGCCGGTGCCGCTTCCGCTGGAGCTGCTCCCGCAGCCGATCGCGGCGAGCATGAGTGCCGCGCCGCTGAGACCGACCAGGATCGATCGCGAATTACACATTTTCATGAGCCGTCTCCCTTGCTGCGTTCCGGTGCTGGAGTTTGAAGGTGCGAATTACAACCGCATGTTGCGCTTCGTGTCAAACGTTTTGCCGAAATGAAGGGAGAGCGGGGATCTCGGCGTCGAGCACACCACCGTCGGGCACCGCCTGGCCGCGCTCGAGGCCACCCTCGGCGCGCGTCTGTTTCTGCGCGGGCCGGGCGGCTTGGGCGCTCCGGAGCGCGAGGTGGCCAGAGGCCACGCATCCATCACATCAGACCGTCGCGGGCCGCCTTGTGCGCAGGAGCGCAATCGCGCGGCCTGCTGCCCTCGGTCAAAACCACCGCCCCCACCCCGCGCGAAGCGCGCACGGCGTTCGGTGGACGGACCGCGCCGTCACGACGGAGGCGAGGCCGCGCCGTTCGGTCGGTCGAAGAGCGCGCGCGTCCAGGTGACGCGCCTCTCGAGCCAGGACTCCTGAGTGTTCTCTCGCGCGAAGGCGACGCCGTTCCGGATCATCTCGGCAATTCGCGCGCGGTCTCCGTCGAGCTGGACCAGGCGATCGCCGAGCGCGTCGGTATCGCGCCACGGGACCGTCTCGACGGGTGCGCCGAGCTCGGCCAGCTCGCGATAGTAATACGTGTCGTACGAGAGGATGGCTTGCCCCATCGCGCAGGCGTCGAGCGCGCTGCGCGGCGTGTCCTCGCTCAACGGCGCCGCCAGCAGAACGTGCGCATCATACAGGCGCTCGAACAGGGGCGGACCGAAGGGCAGCGCGCCCACGAAGGCGACGGCTGGGCCGAGCTCGAGCTGCGCCGCGAGCGCCATCAGGTCGGCCTCGGCCGGACCGGCGCCGATCACCTGGAAGCGGACGCGGGCCCCCTGCGTCACGGCGCGCTTCACGGCGTGCAGCATCGCGTCGATGCCCTTGTACTCGACGAGCCGACCAAAATAGATGACCTCGAGGTTCGAGCCGGGCGCGGCGAGCGCCGCGAGCTTCCTGTCGAGGCGGTCGCGCGGGATGATGTGGTCATCGCTGAAGGCCGAGTCGAGGAAGTACTTCACGTTGGAGCGGCCGCGCCCGTAGTCGGCGGCCATGCGCTGCCCCTTGAGCAGGACCAGCGAGCAGCGCCGGGCGCCGATCACCTGTTGAATGTGGATGAAGGGATCGTGCAGGAGGCGCGTCACCCAATATTCGCGCCGCGACCAGCGCCCGGTCTCGAGGTTCATCCACGCGCTCTGCCGGTGGTCGATGTCGGTCACGCTGATCGTCTTCTTGCCGAGCACGCTCGCCATCATGAGCGCCGGAAACTCGAACGGACGATAGAGCTGCGAGACGCTGGCGTGGACGATGTCGGCCTTCTTCACCTCGGCATAGAGCGCCGAGAGAACGCGCGGCAGCGCCCGCAGGTACGCGACCCGTCCCAGGTCAGCCGGAAACATGGGGTGAAAATGAATCCCGTCGCGTTGCGGCTCGATGCGCGCGAACCGCGTCGCGGCCTTCGCCCGCGCTTCGCTCGACAGCTCGGGGGCGGCGATCACGAGAGTCTCGGCGAGCGGCCCCAGCACCGCCTTCAGCATGCGCAGGTGTTCCGCGAACGCGCTCTCGATCTCGAAGGCTCCGTCGCCGCACGAGAACGCAGGCACCGGAAGAACCATGAGGTAAAGCCCGCTCATCGCGCCTGATCCGTAGCACGCTTTCACGGGTGGCAAGCCCCAAAATCGAGGGCGCAACCGGCGCCGCACCAGACGAGCGTGAGCGCCTCGAAAAAGATCGTGCCCGACATCTTCGACTGGCCGACGCGCCGATCGACGAAGTTGATGGGCACCTCGACGACGCGGAAGCTGTGGCGCAGCGCGCGGAACGTCATCTCGATCTGGAATCCGTAGCCCTTCCGGTGGTGGCTCTTTGGACGCGGGCGCTACGAGGCCGGCTCGTCCTGCCGCATGGACGGCGGTGATTGCCCAACGGGTTACCGCTGCGCGTGTGGCGGAGCCGGCCCCGTCGGACAATGCACGTGTCACAAGGAGTGCAACTCGGTCTCGGAGTGCGCCGCGCCGATCCGATGTGCGGCTGCTCGACGTCGGGCCCGTTGCCCAATATCTGCGTCTCGGCGTGCTTCTGCTTCTGCGGATGATTCGTATCGCGCCGAAGGGATCGAAGCGCCTGCTTTGTCGTCGCGACCGGATGCGAACGGATCGCGTCTCGCGTTAGGGTTTCCCCCACGCGCGCCTCCACGTCGCGCAGGGCCGCAGTAAGGGCGTCGACCTGCCCGAGATGCAGCTTGAGCAGGAAACGATGATGTTCGCGGATACGTCCACGAAGCGCCTCGATGAGCTCGGAGCGACTCGCCTTCAGCCGACCGCTGGTCAGTTCGACCAACCGATCCGGATTCGTCTCGCCGGCTACGAGCGCCTCGATCAAGGCACGACCACTCATGCCGAGCACGTTGCTGATGACGCCGGTGATTTTGATGTTGGCGTCCTCAAGGGTCTTCTGGATGCGTTGCGTGTGTTGGGCGATCTCTCGCACAAGTTGCTTACGGGTACGCGTGAGATCGCGGAGCTCTTGTATGGGTGTCGGCGGCACGAAGCTCGCGCGGATGAGCCCATGCGCCAACAGGTCAGCGATCCACATCGCGTCGTTCACGTCGGTCTTCCTGCCGGCACATTGCGAATGTGCATCGCGTTCACGAGCACGAGCTCGAAGAAATTCTCCAGTACATGCCAGACGGGCTTCCAATAGACGCCCGACGGTGTGCTGGTGGACATCGAGCCCAACACATTTGTCGCGGACTACCTCCATTGTGACCTCCTTGTAAGCAATGCCGGCGTAGGGTCCGCGTCGACGGATTCTAATAACCGTGCTCCGGGTCGCTTGCGCGACCGTGGCAACAATATGGTGCGCTCGCGGAACCCTGGGTCCAACTGTCAAACGGACTCGTGGCAGCAATATCGAATCGACCTCTGTACCGACACCGACGGCGACCGCACCGCGTTTCCCACATATGCGCGTCGTCCCAGACGGTGAAAACTGTCAACTGCGCGCCAGCCCATCCGAGCCTTTCCCCTCCTACCGGGGTTGGGGAGCAGCGCCAGGCCCGCCCCCGCGAGCGCGTCGTTCATCTGGGTGACGAAGTCCTGCCAGGCCGTGATGTACGTTCGCCCGGCGAGCTCGGCGATGGCCGTGTCGCGCGCGCCGGTGCCGGCGAGGCGCGGCTCGGGGGGCTGCTGCGCCTCCCACTGCAGCAGATCGGGGGACGCCGAATCGGCGAACACCCCGTCGTAGTCGCCCGCCGCGGCCTGCGCGAGGAACGACTGCTTCGTGCCCGAGGCGCCGGCGCCACCGCCGGCACCGCCAGCGCTACTCCCGGCCGCGCCACCGTCCGAGCTGGCAACGTGCGATCCGTCGCCGCAGCCCCAGGGGACGAACGAAAGCACGAACAGAGCCCGCGGCGCGCGGCGCGTGTCGGGATCTTCGGTTGAACCGTCCGGGCGCTGGAGAGCCTCGCGGGCGCGTCAGGCGTTCCCACAGACGACGGTCCTGCCCGAAGCCGTAGCGCAGGAGATCCCGTCGCAGACAGAGCTCGGGATGCAGGCGCAGCTGAGGCTGGCGCCGCAGGCGGACGGTCGATCCGCGCAGTGCGGGGGCGGGCTCACGCAGGGGAGCGGAAAGCAGCCCGCCGATTCACCGCTCGCCGGGCAGCTGGCGGACTGGTACGTCCATCCGTCGGGGCACTGCCCACCGTCGCCGGGCGCCGCGCACTGCACCGGGCCTCCCCCGCAATATTCGACGACGCAGATCTGATCGGCGGCGCAGGTCTGGCTGCCGCAGCCGAGGGCGTCCTCTGCCGAAGGAGCGTCGGTCCCGGCGTCCGGCGACGCGTCCGCAAGCGGCGTGTGTGCATCGGGCGGCGGGTTCTCGAGCGCACCTCCGCAGCCGCCGAGGAGGAACGTCAACGCCGCCAGCGATCGCCTCATGGCCGGCTGCCGCCTCGAGCCTGGCGAGGGCTCGCCCCGCCGCCCTCGAGCGCCCGCAAGCGCCGCGCGAGATCCTGGTTGTCACGCTCGAGCCTCTCGATCTGGCTCTTCTGATCGGCGACCTGCCGATCGAGCGCCTGGATCGCGGCCAGCGCGACCCCTTGCGCGTCGACGGCGAAGTACGTCCGATCGTCGTTGCCGAGCCCGAAGCTGGCCCGGAAGTCCTGCGCCATCGGCCCCAGATGCCGCACGTCGGCCGGCTCGCTGCGATAGCTCCAGGTCGAGATCGGCAGCCGGCTCACTTTGTCGAGGATGGCCGCGGGATCGGCCGGCTCGATGTTCTTCTTCTGGTTGCGGTCGCTGACGCACAGTGGGGCGCACCCCTGCGGGCAGGTCGGCATGGCCGCCGTCGGGGTGACGCAGGTCGGGGGACCGCCGGAGACGGGCCCGTCCACCTGGCAGCAGATGTCCCCCACCGCGCAGCAGGTGGTCCCGCAGCAGAGCGAATTGGGCGCGCAGATTCCGGCCGTCTGGGAGCAGGGGGGCACCATGCACGTCCCGCTGCTGCAAAAGGGTGTCGCGGTGGGGCATTGATTGCCGCAGTTGCCGCAGTTCATCGGATCGTTCTGTTCGTTGACGCAGGCGTTGCCGCAGCAGAACCGCCCGGCCGAGCAGGGAAGCGTGCAGGGGCCGCTCCCGCCCGAACCCGAAGCACCACCCCGACCACCACCCCCCGAGGCGCCCGCCCGCCCGCCTGCGCCCGAGGCCCCACCACCTCCACCGCGCCCGCCGACTCCGGCCGCGCCGCCGCCGGCCCCCGAGGCGCCCCCACGTCCCCCGCTGGCCGACGCGCCGCCACGGCCGCCCGCGCCCGCAACGCCGGTGGCGCCGCCCGCGCCGCCGCGCGATCCCGTCGTCCCCGCGGATCCCATTGTGCCTGCCGACCCCGTCGTGCCCGCGGATCCGCTCGTGCCCGCGGATCCCGTCGTGCCAGCCGATCCTGTCCTGCCCGCGGATCCGGTCGTCCCCCCCGACCCGGTCCCACCGGCGGCTCCGGTTGCATCCTGTCCGCTGGTGATGGAACCACAGGCGGCGATTACCGTGGCCAGAAACGCCAGCGCGATGGAGGAGAGGCCCGGCGCGCTGACGCGCCCTGTCTTCAAGGAAGCGCTCATGGAGACAAGGACAGCACGATCCGAGCCAAGACCAAAGTTCCGGGGCCCGGCCACCCTTGGCTCGGACCTCATCAGAAATTCGAGGGGGGCTGTCGACGGCGGGCGCCCGCTCACTTCGTGTCACACACGACGCCCGTGACCGTGCAGTACATCCCGGCGGTGGCGCTCGTACTTCGCGGCGGGGCTCGATGCGACGGCGTGGGTTGCCAGGGCGCTGCGATCGGCCAGCTCGATTCATCGGAAGTGCGTCGGTCCAGGGTTCGCCCTCACCTCCTGGGGCCGCTGCCAGCGAAGTGACGCCGATAGACCTCCGCTGGCGTTCGACCTGACGCGGTCCCAGGCGCCGGTTGAACCTGAGCAAGAGCATGAGTATACTCGTGACTATAGTGATGGCGACGAGCGTGCATTTGCCGAGAGTCCTACTGGAAGCGGTCGACCGGAAAGCGCGGGCGCTCCGCATCAGTCGCAATCAACTGGTCGTGCGGGCGCTCGAGCACGAGATCGACGGCGGAGCGGACTGGTCGCCAGGCTTCTTCGCGCGGCTGTCGGAGGTCGATGCAGGCACGGCCGCGGATGTCGACGATCTGCTCGTGGCGGTTCGAAAAGCGCGTAGGTCGAAGGCGGCCAGGCGACTGTGAGGTATCTCCTGGATACGAACGCGGTCTCCGCCCTGATGAAGGGCGACGAGCGCGTCGTCAAACGGCTGCGAACGCTCAGCAAGGGCGAGGCGGCAATCCCACAGCCGGCGATTGCCGAAATTACCTACGGCATCGAGCGACTGCCACGTTCGAAACGTCGATCGCACCTGGAAGACCGTTTCGAGCTGGTTCGTAGCGAGCTGGCTAGGAGCCTCTGGACCGATGCCGTGAGTGAGCAGTTCGGCTTGATCAAGGCCGCGCTCGAGCGCAAAGGCCGGCGGATCGAAGACTTCGACGCAGCGATCGCTGCCCACGCTCTGGCCGAGGGAGCCATCCTCGTCACCGCCAACCTGGACGACATGACGAGGGTCGGCGACCTAAAGGTCGAAGATTGGGCGCGGGTCGAGGGATAGCGCTCACAGCTCGTCAATCTTCTGCGGCCGAAGACCAACGGCCTTCAGCTTTCTCCAGCCGCCGGCTTTGTTGTTGGCGATGATCTGGTTGAACATGGCCTTGAGGGCGGGTGTGTTGATCTTCTCGCCCCGACGAATGGCGACGGTGCGCGCGGTCTTGTTGTCGTGACCACCGGTGATGATCCCGTGTGGGTCGGGCACGATGGCGCCGTCGTACAGGAAGACATTCACCCAAGCCTTGGCCGCCAGCAACGCGCAGATGTTGCCCTCGAGCGTGAAATACGGCTGGCGGGTGCGCTTGATCGTCTCAACCACCTTGGGATCCGCCGCGTGGACCAGTTGGCGAACCTGCTGGCAAATGGCCCGCTGCCAATCGGGCAGCGCGTCGATGTAGGCGTCGACCCGAGGGTCGGTGTTGTTTCTGGGCATTCCGGCTGTCCTCCGCTGAGCTCCCAGCCCTAGCGGTCGGCGTCGTCTTCGGGAACAACATGTCCCCGAACGGTCGCTTCACGTGGGCGGAATGGTCTTGCCGCCGCCAATCGGCTCAGATCTCTTTGGCTTCGGCGCGGTCGACGATGCGGGCGCGCGGATTCTGCATGACGGCCTTGCCCGGCCCGCCCCAGATGCGTTCCATGGTGCGCAGGAACGCCTGGGCCTCAGGCTGACCGTCGAATTCCAGGTCGATGAGGACGTAGTTGGGATCGTCCTGCGGGCGCAGGATCTGATAGCGGCGAACGCCGGCCCCCTTGCGGTCGGCGGGATCGCTGTCGAACGCCTGCTTCCACTTCTCGAAGCTCGGAACGGCGTGCTCGATTCTGACGATGGTCATCGGGTGTCCTTTTCGGCGGGGGCGGTCGTTACTTCGCCAGGCCCAGTTGCTTCATGAAGTCTTGGCTGTCCCAAAACAGCCATTCGTGGTCCATCGTGCCGCCCTTCCAGTGGCCGATCGTCGCCATGCCCAGGCGAAACGACTTGCCCGTGGGCGGAATGGTCTTGCCGCCGCCAATCGGCATCGCCTTGCTGAACGTCCCCGTCATAAAGCCGGTGACCGCGGTCCAATCGCCCGACCCGAATCGGATCGGATGCTCCGCGATCTTGATGTTCGGCGCGTAAACGAACATCGCCTTCAGGTCTTCGATGTGCGTCTCGATGCCGTGCGTCTCGTGGCCGTCGGGCCAGGTGACGACGATGTCCTTGGCGTGTGATTCGCCGAGCCGGTCCCACTTCTGGTTGCTGAACACGTCGAAGTCGAGGACGTCGAATACCTTGAGCCGTTTCTCGACGGCGGGCGCCTGCTTCTGCGCGGCCGGCGGCGGCGTGTAGGCAGGCGAGGCGGTCTGCGCGACGGCCGTGGATGCCAACCCGCCCGCGAAGAGGACGGCGAGCCAGGATGTTGCTTTGGTCAATTTCATCGTTGTCTCCAGTGAGGGTTTCCGGCCGCGCGATAGTACGGCAGTTGCTTCCCCAGTTCTGGAGAGTCACGACGAATTTCTCGGACTCGGGCGCCTAACATCCTGGAATCGAGGCGGCCATACCCCCTCTCGCTCGGTCGGCGACGCGCGATCTCGGCTCCCAGGTCAGGCGCGGTTCCGCCGCGGACGCTGCGTTTCCAGTTCCGTCTTGATGATTGTGCGCAGCTTGGGCGCGACGCCGAATGCCGCTGCATGCGCGCGGGCTGCTTGCCCTACCAACGCTTTGACCCGAGGTGAATCGACCTTCGTCGTCGTCGTGATCCGGATGCCCCTGACCTGCTTGCCTGTACCTTCCAGAAGACCGTGTGGGTCTTCCAACTGCGCTCCGCGCAGGAAAAACAGCGTGACCCACCGTGGGTAGCCCGCCACCGACACGAATGCATCGGCGGCGTTCTCCGTCGGACTGATGGCAAAGACCAAGGCGTTGTAGTTGTCGAAGACGAGCTCGTAGCCGCGCGGAAACAAGGCGCGCAGCTTCCTCCGAGCCTGTTTCAACCGAGCCCCTACCTCAGGCGAATATCGGCCAAGGAATTCAGCGATCCTCGATTTGGCGTCCACGCCTCCCATGGTCCCCCGACGATATCGCGCCCAGCGCTTTCAACGACGGCAGGTTTCAGCCGCCCCTTTGCTGCCGAAGTTTGGGTGCCGATCCGCTCAACGTCGTCATTTGCGACCTCGCCATGCTTCTCGAAGTCAACCTCGAATGCCCGACCGAGCCCTGCGCGTTCCGTCTCGTACCAGATCGCCGCATCAATGAGATCAACCTCCGCCCGTGGCAGGAGGATGAGCGACTTCATTACCGAACTTTGTCGAGCTCGGCTCGGAGGTCCCGTCGAACCTCTTGCCATGAACGCCCGACGCCGGCCTTGCCGGCCCGATATTCGGCGAGCCGCTCTGCCAAAATCGCTCGGTGCCAGTCAGGAACTGGAAGCGCCTCAGGATGGGCAAGAACTCGGCCCCACAGGCCGTTGATGTAGTCCAGCTGCGCCTCAGGTGACATCTCGTCGAACCCCGGCGGAGGTAGCTTCGGTGCCGCACCCATGACCGCAGTCTACCGCACTCAGGAGTCGATCTGTCGAAGCGTCTCCAATGCGTCACCCGTCGTTCGCCTACGCTCTCGCACCTCGCGGCGCCGTGCAACGCCGTTCGTCCAACGCCGCGCCCGTTCAATTCGCCAGCGGACTCCGGACGAGCCCGAGCCTGAACTGCTCGAAGTTCACGATCATGCAGACCGGCGGGGTCGCGCGGGGATCGATCTCCACCAGGTCGAGGCCCGCGTCGGCGGCGCGGCGCAACGCGGCCGCGGTCGTCATGACGCCGAGCCGGGTGCCGTCCTCGGCGATCACCCGAACTCTGATCGGGCGAATCTTCGACCCGACCGTATATCCGTTGCGGTCCGCCACCTAGCCCACCCCGCGCCGCCCTAGTCCCCCGGATGAATCTTCACGTCGTATGGATGGGGCCGCCCCTCGCCGCGCTCGACCCAGTTGCGCAGGCTCAGTAGGAACATCGCCCACTTGGTGCTGCAGTGGTGCATGAACTCGACCGGGTCGCGCCAGCCGGCGTGGGTGAAGAGGACGAAGGTCTGGCCGTCCTTCTGAAGCAGGCGGAACGTCAGGTCGGTGCCGACCCATTCGTCCGGGCCGCCGACGCATTGCCACTTCACCACCTCGCCCGGTTTCGACTCGAGCACCTTCATCTCGAATCCGCCGCCATCGGGGCTGAAGTGAAGCGTCCCGCCGACCTCCGGATCGCCGGTGGTGCCGACCATCCACCAGTGCGACAGCCCATCCACGGTGGCCAGAGCTTCGAACACCCTCGCCGCCGTCCCCTGAACCCCCACCCGATGAAGAATGTCCGGCATCATCCAGAGGATATAACAACGGCCGAATCGTCGTCGAGGGGGCTCCCCCACGCCGCAATCGGCCTCAACCTCGCGCCAGCGCCAGCAAGAGGCGACCGCGCAGCGTGAGCGGGCGCAGCTTTCCTTCGTTGACGACCAGCGCGATGCAGGGCTCCCCGGGCGCCGCACGTTGCTCGTGGCGCTCGCCGGTCTGGCGGATCGAGATGTCTCCCCGCGAGAACCGCTTGCCCTCCGCCTTCTCCTCCAGTGCGCCCGTGAAGACCACCAGGTACTCGGTCCCGCCGTGATCGTGCAGCGGGATGGTCGTCCCGCCGCTGAAGGAAATCAGCCGCGCCCGCGCCTCCGTCGACTCGACCGGCAGATCGATCGCGCGCACCCCGGGGATGACGAAGCGCCAGTCGGCGACCGCGGCGGGCAAGCTGCGCAGCAACGGCGACGGCAACCCGAACGCGGTCAGAAATGCGGGCGCCGCCGGGACGCCCGAGGCCTCCGCCTTCGACGGTGGGTCCGCATCCAGCCGGGCGAGCGCCGATTCCAACGCGTCCGGGGCCAGATCCCGACCTGCACTGCTCTCGAGAATCGATCCCCCGACGGCCTCCAGGGCCGCCGTCTGCGCCGCGCAGGCAGGACACATGGAAACGTGGCAGGCGATGGCCAGCGACGTCAGATCGGTGGAGGCGCCCGCCGCATACTCGAGGAGGCCCTCCTCGGGCACGTGGTGGTGGGGCACGGGGGTTGGGGTCGGGGGCGATGACCTCATTCGGCGCTCCTGGTTTTCATGAGCTCGCGGAGGTGCTGGAGCGCCAGGCGAACGCGGGTTTTGACGGTTCCAAGAGGTATCTTCCGTTCCTCGGCGCACGCCTGCAAGCTCTGGCCGCGCCAGTAGGCGCTCTGCAGAATCTCGCGCTGCTCCGCCGAGAGCTGCTGGAGGGAGACGGCCAAGGCCTTCTGGCGTTCGAGCGCGATCACCAGCTCCTCGCCGGTCGCGGGCGAGGAGCCTGGCTCCGGCACCTCGATCTCGATCTCCCGCCGTCGCTCGCTGCGCGCCCGGTTGTAGAGCGTGTTGCGGCTGATTGTGTAGAGCCAGGCGGCCAAGTTTCCCCGGCTGGCGTCGTAGAGCGCCGCTTTTCGCCAGAGGACCAGCATCACCTCTTGCGTCAGCTCATCGGCGGCGCTGGCCGCGGCGCCCCGTGCGACCAGGTGCGCCTTGACCCGGGGCGCGTAGCGCTGGAAGAGGCGCGCGAACGCCGCCCGATCGGCGCGCGTGGCGATCGCCGCCATGAGGTCCGCGTCGTCGAGCCCGCCGTTCACGCGCCGCTCGAGACTGGCAAGCGGGGACATGCCGGGTTGCGCGGAATTACGCCAGAGCGCTGCAACTTCCATGTTCTTGGCCAGATCCCCCACCTGCGGTACACCCCAACCCGGCGAATGGATCTCGACATACCTGGAGTACGTCCACGCCCAGGCTCCGGATCGAACCCGGCCGATCATCAATCAGACGAAGCTTGAGCTCCGCCGACGCGCGACTCGATCGGGAGCTCCAGCGCCAGGCGCGCGCCGCCTCCGGGGCGGTTGGTCGCCTGAACGCCACCACCGTGCGCCTCCGCGATCCGTTTGACGAGCGCCAGGCCGAGACCGAGCGATCCCTGCGACCCGGTGCCCGCCCCCCGGAAGAAACGCTCGAAGACCCGGGTCTCTTCGCCGGGCGCGAACCCGCGGCCGCGATCGGTGATCTCGAAGAAGACCGATCGGTCGTTCGCGTGCACCTCCATCCGATCGAGGCCGCCGCCGTGCTTGCGCGCGTTGTCGACCAGATTGGCCAGCGCCCGCGCCACCAGCGTCGGATCCGCGGCGAAAGCGATGACCGGCGCGGCCATGGTCAGCTTGCCCGGATCCTCCGCGGCGCGTTCGAGCGCGCGGCGGGCGATCTCACCCGCCTCGAGCGGCTTGGGCGAGACCGCCTGGAACTCGATGCGGGCGCTCGCCAGGAGCTCCCCGACCAGCGTGTCGATCTCGATCGCCTCGCGCTCGATCTCGTCGAGCGTGCGGGGATCGGGCGCGCCGCTCGCGCGGGCCTGCCGCGCAATCTCGACCAGCAGGCGGATGCGCGAAAGTGGCGTGCGGAGCTCGTGGGAGACCGATGCCAAGAGCTCCCGCTCGTCGGCGAGCTGCCGTTCGAGCCGGGAGGCCATCTCGTTGAACGCGTACGCCAGCACGGCCAGCTCGTCGAAGCCCAGGTTCTCCGCCGAGACGCGCGCTTTGAGATTGCCGGCGCCCAGATCCTGAGCCGCGCGGGTCAGCTGGTAGAGCGGGCGCGCGATCCGCCGCGCCACCCGCCCGGCGCCGATCCAGAGCACCGCCGCCGGCGCGCCAAACAGGAAGAACGCGCGCAGCGGGCGGGCCGCCAGGCCGCCCCGTCCAAAATGTGCGGCGAGCAGCGTGGTCATGACGGCCAGAAAGATCGCGGCGCCGAACCAGAGGAACAGCCGCCGATGCAGATGCGCGCCGTAGTGCAGGCGCAGCTCCCAACGAATGCGCTGGTGCCACCCCGGGCGGCGACCGATCGCCTCGCTGAATACCCGATCCCAGGGATGGCGGCGGCCGAATCCGTGGTGCGCGTAGGCGCGCCGCACTTCGCTCACGATGCGCTCGCGCACCTCGGGATCGACCCGCCCCCAGAAATTCCAGGGTCCCGCCCAGGGACCCGGGCCGCGACGAAACGGCGGCGCGCGCCTCACGCCCGCCCCCCCGAGCTCGGTTTGCCCGCCGACTCCGAAGCGGGCAAAGTCGACGGTGGGGACGACGACGGTGGTGTCGACGTCGTCGCCACCTCTGGCGCCATCACGTATCCGACCCCGCGCACCGTCTTGATGAGCCGCGGCGTCTTCGGATCGTCGCCCAGCTTGCGCCGCAGATGCGAGACATGGACGTCGACGGTCCGATCGCTGACGGTCACATCCGTCCGTCCCGCCTCGACCAGCAGCGTCTCCCGGGGCACCACCCGACCGGGGCGCCGCGCCAGCGCGACCAGGATGTCGAACTCCAGCGCGGTCAGATCGGCCGGCTCGGCGCCGACCCGCACGCGACGCGCGCCCACGTCGATCGCGACGCGCCCGACGACGATCTCGCTGCTGCCGGCCGCCGGCTGCGCCCGCCGCAGCACCGCGCGCAGCCGCGCCAGCAGCTCGCGCGGCGAGAAGGGCTTCGGCACGTAGTCGTCTGCGCCCAGCTCCAGACCGACCACGCGATCCGCCTCGTCGCCGCGCGCGGTGAGCATGATGACCGGAACCTGGCTCACCAGCCGGAGCCGTCGGCAGACCTCGAGGCCGTCCATCCCCGGCATCATCACGTCGAGGAGAACGGCGTCGAACACGTCGGCTGTCAGCGCCGCCAGCCCCTTGGCGCCGTCGGCCGCGTGCACCAGCGTCACGCCGTTCGGCTCGAAATAGGCGGCCAGCAGCTGGTAGAGCCGAAGGTCGTCGTCTATGCAGAGCACGCGGAGCGCCACGGGAGACCTAGTTTACGCCCGCGCCGGGTCGGGCCGGCAAGACCGGCACCGACACCGACGCTGCGGGCGCCGCGGTCACCACCCGCGCGACCACCAGCCGAAACGCGGGCCCCGGTCGATGAGCTCCGCCAACCGCTCGCGCTGCTCGGGCTCGAGGGCGTCGTGGATACGCGCCACCAGACCGACGAACGCCTTCCGCGCCCCCTCGATGACCGTGTCGTGCCGCGCGAACTGCTCGCCCAGCAGCACGCCGTCGAAGGTCGGCCGGCGCAGGGCATCCACGATCTCCTGACGGCTGCGTCGCGCCTCGCCGCCGGTCGCCTTCTTCATGTCGTCGCGGAACTCCTCGATCGTCGCGGCGACCACCCGTTCTTGCGCCGGCGTCGCTCGGATCTGTTCCAGCACCTTCCGGATGAAGAACCGCTTGCCGCCATGTCTCCCGAGGCCAGGACCGAATCCGGGAAAGCCGCCTTCCGCGAAGGGGGACCGGAAATCGGCACCCCCCTCGTGATCGAAGGCTCCGTATTCGCTCCGGGCGAACGGACCGCCACCGCCGTGCCAGCCGCCCCAGTGGCCGTGGCCGTGCCAGCCACCCCCGCCCCAACCACCACCGCAAAATCGCCGGCGGTGAAGGGCCCGCGCCACACCCATCGCCGCCAGGCTTCCAAAGATCAAGCATCCAATCATCGTGTCATCTCCTTTTTCTGCGGGCTTCCGTATCCCGCGAAGACGACTATGCGCACCGACCGTTAAGGCCGTTGCGGCAGGCAAGTTAAGAAGTGTGAAGACGACCGCCTCCGGATCACGGCCACGCCGCACGCGGCAAGAACGATCCGTGCGCCGCGGGCGGGTCGGCTCACGGACAGGTGCGCGGCGTATTGAGCTGCGAGCGAATCCCGGAAATGGTCGTCCCCCAGGTCGATGCCGGATTGTACTGGCTGATCGAGACGACGCCGTCGGCCATGCGCGCGTTGATGTTCGCCGGAGTGTCCCAGGCGGGATCCGCCCCGGCGGAGCCTCCGTTCACGCCGTAGCCGGTGTCGGCCAGGATCGGTTTGCCCGTCACCTGACTCACCCCGGCCCAGGTCATCGCGTCGCCTCGAATCTTGGCGGTCGCGGCGTCGGTGCTGCCGCCCGAGGTGTTGATGAACGTGAACAGCGACATGTCGAAGTTGGCGTACCAAGTGGCGCCGTTGTCCTTGCCGTCGCTCGGCGCGACCCAGGGCGAGATGTCCATCGAGAACACGGCGTTCGGCAACGAGGCCTTAATCGCGTTCACGAACTGGCTCATGATCGTGCCGGCCTGCGCTGCCGTCCAGGGCTGGGTCTGACCGCTGGTTCCGGCCAGCGTGTACTGGTAAAAATCCGGTTCCATCTCGAAGATCAGCGGGCGTGTCGTCCCGTAGCAGCTCGCCAGGCCCTGTGCGTAGCTCTTGTACACGTTGATGATGTTCGTCAGGTTGCTATTGATGTCGGCGGCGCCCAGGTGACAGAGATCGTTGTTGGCACCGCAAGTCGTGACGTTGCAATCGCAAAGACCGGAGTGGCGTTTGACGTAGAACGCGGCCACGTAGGCGACGATCACCGGAACTTGATTCGCCAGCGCCCCGCCCGAATTCGCTTCCGTGCAAACGGAGCTCATGTCGAAGGTGTCTTTCTGACCCATCCAGCCCGGCGTGAAGAAGTCGAGCTGCGGGATCATCGCCGACGAGGCCTTGGCGATCGTATCGATGGCTCCGAAGTGAAACCGGCACTGGGGAAAGACCTTGCCGGACGCCGGCGCGCCACCCGTTCCCGTGACGCCGCCGCCTACGCCCGCACGACCGCCCGCGCCCGGGACGCCACCGCCGCCACCCGCACGACCGCCTGCGCCCGTGGTTCCGCCGCTCGTACCGGCAGGACCGCTGCCGCCCACGCCCCTACCTGAAGTCCCGGCGGTGCCGCCGGAGACGCCGCCCGCACCGGTTCCGGCGCGGCCCGCCACGCTGCCGCCCATGCCCGCGTTTGCGTCGGGCCCGCCGGTGGTCGTGCCTTGCCCGGCGCCGCAGGATCCGACCAGCAACGCCGCGATCGATCCCAAGCCCAAGCCCAGCACAAATCTCGTACCCGAAAACGACTCGGCTCTGCGGCGGATCGCCTGCATATTCGACCTCCGAAGTTAAGGGACTTCTGTGTATAATTTTACTGGGTTACCCGCGTCCGCACAACCTGGGCGTCCGTCGGCCGCCCGGGTCCAGGAGGTTCCGATGAGAGCGCGTCTGCCATGGGCCCTGTTGTTTTCCGGGACGCTCGCGATCGGAGCCTGCGGCGGCGGTGATGGCGAAGGCTCCCCAGGAACAGGCGGCTCGACGGCGATGGGCGGCCGCAGCGGTGGAAATGGCGGGAGCGCCGGCGCGTCGGCCGGTGCCGCTGGCCGAGGCGCGTCGGGCACCGCCGGAACCTCGGGGACCTCGGGAACCGCCGGCACCGCCGGCACATCCGGCACGTCGGGCGGCGCTGGCACTGCGGGAGCCGCCGGCACTGCGGGCACCGCCGGCACTGCGGGAGCCGCCGGCGCGTCGGGCACCGCCGGCACTGCGGGAGCCGCCGGCACATCGGGAGCCGCCGGCGCGTCGGGCACAGCCGGCGCGTCGGGCACAGCCGGCGCATCCGGCACCGCGGGATCCGCAGGCGCGGGCGGGCGCGCGAGCGGTGGCTCGTCGGGCGCCGGCGGGCGCGGGGGCAGCGGCGGCGCCTCCGGCTCGGGCGGGACGGGCGCGGCCGGCCGCGGCGGCGCCAGCGGAAGCGCCGGCACGACGGGTGCGGCGGGCACCTCGGGTGCGGCCGGCACCTCGGGTTCGTCGGGCGCCGGCGGTACATCCGTCGCGTGCGGCGCGCCGCCGACACAGTTCATCTACGCTCGCTGGCCGATGCCGAATCCAGCCAGCTCCGGTCTCCCCAATCCCGCCAGCTACACCGACAACGGCGACGGCACCGTCAACGACAACGTGACCAAGCTGGTCTGGCAAAAGGCGGTGACCTCGGCCCAGGCCTACTCCTGGTGCGACGCCATCAACTACTGCGCGACGCTGACGTTGGCCGGACGCACCTGGCGCCTGCCGACACGGATCGAGCTGCTCTCGCTGGTCGATTTCACGCGCACCGGCCCGGCGATCGACACCACCGCATTTCCGAGCGTCCCGGGCGGCAAGTACCACTGGACGGCGTCGCCCTGGGTCGTTTCGCAGATCGCGACCAAGCCGCAGGACTCCTGGATCGTCAACTTCTCCGAGGGGCTCACCAGCAACGCGGGCAATCGCACCGCCGCCGAATACGCGCGTTGCGTGTCCTCGCCGGATGAAGGACCGCTGCCGAGCCCGCGCTACACGCAGGTCGCGACCGGCGAGGTCCAAGACGTCGACACCAAGTTGATCTGGGCGACGACCGGAACCGCCGCGACCACGGATTTCGCCACCGCCCAGACCATCTGCAGTGGGCTCGGCCTCAACGGCCACACCTGGCGCACACCCAGCATCAAGGAGCTCTCGACGCTGGTCGACGAGATTCCGCCGATCGGCAAGGTCTCACCGGCCATCGACACCTCGACGTTCGCCGACACCGCCGCGTCGACGCCCTACTGGTCCTCGTCGCTTTACAACAAACAGGCGGCCACGGCGCACGATCCCTGGGTCATCAACTACGAAGACGGTTTCACCGAGTACAGCGTGATCGCCGCTCTGGTTCGCTGCGTGCGCTGACTGGACCGTCATCAGTTCGTAACGCAATCGGAACGCATCGTTTGCGAGCTCGCCGGTAGGCTCCGGCCGACATGCCCCTGCCGCGCCTCCGGACACTCGTCGTCGCGTCGACTCTCTCCTCGACCCTGGGCTTCGCCCTGGTCCCGACCGCTCAGGCCTGGGCCGGGGTCGCCGATCTGGACTTGCCGCGCGAGAGCCCGGTCGGCAAGGTCTCGCAGCAAGTCGGCCTGACGGAGATCGCCGTCGAGTACGGCAGCCCGGCGGTCAAGGGGCGCAAGATCTGGGGCGCCGTCGTCCCCTACGACAAGCTCTGGTCGCTGGGGGCGTATCAGGCGACCAAGATCCGGTTTTCCCGGGACGTGACCGTCGGCGACAAGCCGGTGCCGGCCGGAACGTACGCGCTCTTCGCGATTCCGGGGAAGAGCGCCTGGACGCTGGTGCTGAACAAGAACGCCGATCAGCTCGGCAGCGGACACGACTACAAGAGCGAGCTCGACGTCGCGCGCATCCAGGTGAAGACGAAGATCGCGCCGTTGCGCGAGCGGCTCGCATTCGGGTTCGCCGGCTTCACCGACGACGAGGCCTCGCTGGAGATCGCCTGGGAGAAGGTGAGCCTGTCGGTTCCCATTCACGTCAACACCACGCAGGACGTGCTGAACAACATCAATGCGCTCGACAACACCTGGCGCGCCTACGCGAACGCCGCGCGGTACATGCTGGAGACCAAGAAGGACTACGACGTCGGCATTCGCTACATCGATCAATCGGTAACGTTGAAAGAAGACTGGTACAACCTCTGGATCAAGGCGCTGCTGCTGGCGGCCAAGACCGACTACAAGAGCGCCGAGGGGGCCGCCGAACGGGCCTTCGAGCTGGGCCTCAAGGCGAACGACACGTTCTTCCCGGAGGCGGAGATCAGAAAAGCCCTCGCCGACTGGGGTCAGAAGAGCGTCGCGGCGCGCTGACACCGGGAGGCGATGGCGACCCGCTGGCGCCCCGCTCTTAGGCAGAGATCGCCGCCTGAATCACCGCGGGGATGTCACGTTGACCGCGCAAGGCCAATCAAAGGTTAGTCTTCGATCCTTTGATATGGGTCGCCGGGGCCCAAACCGCCGAGCGGTTAAGCGAGCGCCGCTTCGATCGCGGCCCGCAGGCCCGCGTCGTCGGGCTCGACACCGGTCGCGAACGCGCGGATCACCTCGCCATCCTTGCCGACCAGATATTTGTGAAAGTTCCATTTCGGCGCGCCGTGCGCCGCGGTCAAGAACGTGTAGACCGGCGACTGCGCGGGGCCGGTGGTACTCACCTTGGCGTAGAGCGGGAAGGAGACCTTGTAGTTGACGTCGCAGAAGGTCTTGATCTCCGCCTCCGTCCCCGGCTCCTGCGCGCCGAAGTCGTTGGACGGGAAACCGAGGACCGCGAAGCCGCGGCCCTTGTAGGCCCGCCACAGCGTCTCCAGCCCCGCGTACTGCGGCGTCGACCCGCATTCCGAGGCGGTATTCACCACCAGCAGCACCTGCCCCTTGAAGGCCGATAGCGGCTGCGGTTTGTGATCAATGGTCTCGGCGGTCAGGTCGTACAGGGACATCTTTTTTGACCTCGGTGGCGCGGGCGCGCGGTGGCGCGGGCGCTCGGTGGCGCGGGCGCGTGGTGGCCTGAAACGTAGGGCGTCGAACCCGGGCGGGCAAGCCGCCAAATGTCACGCAAACGAGACAGTGCGCCTGTCGGTTCGGGGTACGTTCTCCTCGCCCGCGAGACGTCGATGCACCGAGCCCAAGCAGAAACGGAGATGCAGCCCGGCGAGGTCCAACCGACTGCACCGGCCACCGACCCGCCCGTCCAGGCGCCATCTGTCGACCTCGCGGATCCGTCGCTCTACATTAACCGCGAGACCTCCTGGTTGGCGTTCAACGAGCGGGTGCTCGGCGAGGCGCTCGATCCCCGCTGGCCGCTGCTCGAGCGCCTGAAGTTTCTCGCCATCTACGCCTCGAACCTGGACGAGTTCTTCATGATCCGGGTGTCGGGTCTGCACGGGCAGCTGGAGGCCGCCGCCCTGGTCGAGACCAACGCCGACGGCACCAGCGCGCGCGATCAGCTCACCCGCATCGGACAGATCATCCGCCGACAGCTCGCCGCCGCCGCCGCGTTGCTGGCCGACGATCTGATCCCCGCGCTGGCTGGGCACGGGATCCGCATTCACGATTGGGACTCCCTCGACGTAGAGACCCGGCGACTCGCGCGCAAGTATTTCCGCCGCTCGGTGTTCCCGGTGGTGACGCCGTTGGCGGTCGATCCCGGGCATCCGTTCCCCTTCCTCTCGAACCTTTCGCTGTCGCTGGCGGTGGAGGCGCGCGATCCGGAGACCAAGGAACGGAAATTTGCGCGCATCAAGGTCCCCGAGATTCTGCCCCGCTTCGTCCCGCTCGAGAGCCTCGACCCGGCCCATGCGGCCGCCAACCCCGACGGCCCAGCGAGCTTCTTGCCGCTCGAGCAGCTCCTGGCCGCCAACCTCGATGACCTGTTCCCCGGCATGGAGATCCTCGGGGCCTATCCCTTTCGCGTCACCCGGGACATGGACTACGACATCCTCGAGGAAGAGGCCCACGATCTGCTATCGGTCGTCGACCGCGAGGTGCGGCGCCGGCGTTTCGGAGCCTGCGTGCGTCTGGAGGTCGCCGCCGGGATCCCAGAGCGCGTGCGGCGGCTGCTGCTCGAAAAGCTGGCCCTCGACGAGGAAGACGTCTACGAATCCTCCGGTCCGCTCGGCCTCGGTGCGCTCATGTCGATCGCGCTCCTCGGTCGCCCCGCCCTCCGCGACGCGCCGTTCTTCCCGCGGCTGCCGGCCCGGATCGGCGAGCTCGGCGACAAGGCGGACGTCTTCGAGCTCGTCCGCGGCGGGGACATCCTGCTTCACCACCCGTACGACTCCTTCGGCCCGGTCTTGAGTTTCCTGCGTCAAGCCGCCGAAGACCCCGACGTCCTCGCGATCAAGATGACCCTCTATCGAACTGGGGCCAACGCCGAGGTGGTGCGCCTGCTCATCCGGGCCGCCGAGAATCACAAGCAGGTCGCCGTCTCCGTCGAGATCAAGGCCCGCTTCGACGAGGAGAACAACATGGCCTGGGCCCGCGCCTTGGAGCACGCCGGTGCCCACGTCTTCTTCGGGCGGGCCGAGCTCAAGACCCACGCCAAGGCCACGCTGGTCGTGCGGCGCGAAGGCGAAGGCCTGCGGCGGTACGTGCATCTTTCGACCGGCAACTACAACGAGGCGACGTCGCGCCTCTACAGCGATCTCGGACTCCTCACCGCCGATCCGGAGTTCGGCGAAGATCTCTCGGAGTTCTTCAACGGGCTCTCCGGATTCTCGAAGAAGGCGCGCCACCGCAAGCTGGCCGTGGCGCCGACCGCGCTGGCCGACTCGGTGGTCGCCAAGATCGGCGCCCAGGCCGACCGAGCGCGCGCCGGCAAGCCCGCCGCGATCTTCGCCAAGCTCAACGCGCTGGTGGACGTGCAGATCATCCAGGGGCTCTACCGGGCATCGCAGGCCGGGGTGGGTATCACGCTGTGTGTCCGGGGCATCTGCTGTCTCCGACCGGGCATCCCCGGCGTCTCGGACAACATCCGGGTGCTGTCGATCGTGGGCCGGTTTCTCGAGCACGAGCGGGTCTTCGTGTTCGGCCCACCGGCCGAGCAGGAGATCCTGCTGTCCTCGGCGGACTGGATGCCGCGCAACCTGCACCGCCGGGTCGAGGTGATGTTCCCCGTGCAATCCGAGGCGCTGCGCGAGCAGATCCGCCAGGAGGTGCTGGAACCGGTCTTCGCGGACAACGCCCACGCCTACGACATGAACGCCGAAGGCGGCTACGTCCGCCGAACCCCACCCGAAGCCGAACCGGGGCGCGGCGCGCAGGCTGAGGTTTTCGATCGGGTGGCGCGCCGCACGCCCCACCCAGCCTCCAAGCCCTGATTCCGACGCACCATCCCGGCCGCGAGCCGTGCGGCCCGACCCCGGACACCCATGAACCGGATGTCAAACGCCGGGCGTGGGCGACAGCTTGTCTTGTGGGCTGCTTGCTCTCTGCTGGCGGCGGCCTGTGCCGGCGTCAAAGGGAAGGCTGCCGCCGGCTCCGGGACCGATGCGGCGGCGGGGCAGTCTGGCTCGGCGGGCTCGGGCGGCTCGAGCTCCGGCGGAACTGGCACCGGCGGCACGTCCGTCGACATCGACGCCGCCGTCTGCACACCGATCGCCTGTATGCAACCGGGCGGACAGTACTGCGGGACCATCGGCAACGGCTGCGGGCTCCATACGGAGGACTGTGGCGCCTGCCCCGGCGGCTGGACCTGCAACGCCGGTCTATGCGTCGGAGACTCCAGCTGCGCCACCCTCGCCTGCACGCAACCGGGCGGACAGTACTGCGGCAGCGTCGGCAACGGCTGTGGGTCCGCCATGGATTGCGGCGGCTGCGGCGGCACCCAGTCCTGCAACACCGGCATCTGCATCGCGAGCGGCTGCGTCCCGCTCACCTGCAACAGCGCCGGCGGGAAATACTGCGGGAAGATCGGCGACGGCTGCGGCGGCGCGCTCGACTGCGGCGCCTGCGCCGGGGCGGCCACTTGCGGCGGGGGCGGCACCGCCGGCGTCTGCGGCGGCGATCCCAGCTGCCACCCGATCGTCTGCGACCCGACCGGTGGCGAGTACTGCGGCACGATCGGCAACGGGTGCGGCGGCAGCCTCGACTGCGGAAATTGCGCCGGCGGCGCCACCTGCGGCGGCGACGGGACGCCCAACGTCTGCCCTGGCTCGACCGGCACCGGCGGCTGCGTCGGTCTCGCTTGCATGGTGCCGACCTGCACCGCGCCGGCCACCACGACGCTGCAAGGGACGGTCTACGATCCCGCCGGCGTGGTCCCGCTCTACAACGTCACCGTCTACATCCCGAACGCGGCGCTCGACGCCATCCCCGAAGGCGTCTCCTGCGACAAGTGCAGCGCACAGGTCTCCGGCAAGCCGATCGCCACCGCGCTGACCGGCACCGACGGCACTTTCACCCTCACGGGCGTACCGGCGACGAGCAACGTTCCCCTGGTGATCCAGGTCGGCAAGTGGCGGCGGCAGGTGACCATCCCCAGCATCACCGCGTGCGTCGCCAACACGATCACCGACAAGAACCTCACCCGCCTACCGAAATCCAAGGCCGAGGGCAACATCCCCAAGATCGCCGTCACCACCGGCGGCTCCGACGCGCTCGAATGCTTCCTGCGCGAGATCGGCATCGCCGACTCCGAGTTCACCACCAACGCCGGCACCGGCCGCGTGAACCTCTTCGTCGGGGGCGAGCCGGGCACCGGCGGCGGCGGCCAAGGCGCCAACCAGTTCACCGCGGCGCTGGGCGGCGCCATGTTCCCCGCCGCCACCACGCTCTGGTCCGATCCCAACAAGCTGCTGACCTACGACATCCTCTTGCAGTCTTGCGAAGGCGGGCAGTATGCCGACACCAAGAAGCCCTACATCGCCAACATCAAGCGCTACGCGGATGCGGGGGGACGGCTCTTCAACGATCACCTCCACTTCTACTGGCTGCGCAATGGCCCGACGCCCTGGCCCGGCACCGCGACCTACATCGGCGCGAAGGACAAACTGGTTGACCCCGTCACCGCGACCATCGACACCACCTTCCCCAAGGGGAAGGCCTTCAACAGCTGGCTTTCGAATGTCGGCGCCACGACCACCCCGGGAACGATTCAGCTCTCCGGAAGTCAGCACTCGGTGACCACGCCGACGGCGCCGACACAGCAATGGATCTACGTGCCGCACGACGTGAACGACAACACCGACGTCCCGCCCATGCAGCAGGCGACGCAGTACATGACCTTCAACACGCCGGTCGAGGCCACGGCCGACAACCAATGCGGGCGCGTCGTCTTCACCGACATCCACGTCAAAGAGGCGCCGCCGCCGGCGGGCGGAAGCAAGGACAACTCCGATCCCCAATACCCGTTCCCGAGCGCCTGCAAGGTGACCAGCCTCTCCGGACAGGCGAAGGCGCTCGAGTTCCTGTTCTTCGATCTGTCGGCGTGCGTGCAGCCCGACAGCTCGATGCCGCAGCCGCCGATCGTGCCACCGCCCGGTGCCCCGAGCTCACCGCCCGCCTCGGTGCCACCGCCGCCGGCACCGCCGCCACCACCGCCACCGCCGCCGCCGCCGCCGATTCCATAGCGGCGCCCAAGGCAACGCCGCCGATTCCACGGCGGCGCCCAAGGCAACGCCGCCAATCGTTCAGCCGGCGATCAGTTGTGCCGCGATCGGGGCGATGCGTTCCAGTGCTACGCGCACGTCGGTCTCGCTCAGATCTCGGTGGGTGACGAAACGAACCGCGTCGCCGGACGGCGTCACCAGCACGCCGATCGCCTGCAACTTCTCGATCGCCCGGGCGGCGTCCGGCGCACGAACGCGCACGATGTTGGTCTCGGGCATCTCCAGATCGAAGCCCAACGCGCGAAGACCGCCCGCCAAGTGGGCCGCCTTGGCGTGGTCCTCCGGAATCCTGGGAAGATAGTCGAGCGCCACCAGGCCCGCGGCGCCCAGCACGCCTCCCTGCCGCACGCCACCGCCCAGCATCTTGCGCAGACGGCGCGCGGCGCGCATGGCCGCGTTGCCGCCGCAAACGAGTGAGCCGACCGGCGCCCCCAATCCCTTGCTGAGGCAGACCTGCACGGTGTCCACGCCTCGCGTGAGCCTGTCGAGCTCGCAGCCGAGCGCCGCGGCGGCGTGCCAGATTCGCGCCCCGTCGAGGTGCACCAACAAACCGACGTCGCGTGCCGCGCGCACCAGGGCCGCGTGCGCATCGGGCGACGTCACCGTCCCGCCGGCGGTGTTGTGGGTGTTCTCGAGACAGAGCAACTTGGAGCGCAGAGTGAAATAGGGGCCAGCGACGCCGGCGGCCTTCGTCACCTGCCCGGGTGATGGCCGCCCAGGGCCGCCCTCCCACGGCAGCGCCTCCGGCATGCCGCCCGCCAGCCAGGCCGCCGTGCCGAGCTCGCTCGAGAGCACGTGCGCGCCCGCCGGCGCCAAAAACCGATCGCCGCGTTCGAGGTGCAGCATGAGCGCGATCAGATTGCCCATCGAGCCAGAGGGAACCCAGAGCGCCGCCTCCATGCCGAGCAGCTCCGCCACCCGCGCCTCCAGCCGGGCCAGCGTCGGATCGTGATCGAGCACGTCGTCGCCCACCTCGGCCTCGGCCATCGCCCGACGCATCTCGGACGACGGACGCGTCACGGTGTCGGATCGAAAATCTAGGCGCTCCATGGGACCGGTCGATGGTAATCGATCGCGCCTAGCCGCGTCGTTCGAGATCGCGCGCGGCAACCTGCGCCGCGTTGTAGCCGCACATCCCGTGAACCCCGGCGCCCGGGTGCGCGTAGCTCGAACAGAGATAGAGGCCCGCCACGGGCATCCGATATCTGAAATAGGGAAACATCGGCCGGAACAGCAGCTGGCGATTCCAGGCGTTGGAGCCGCCGCCCAGATCGCCGCCGACCAGGTTCGCGTTCCCGGCCTCCAGGTCCGACGGCGACAGGATGTGGCGCGCCAGGATCGACGCGCGAAATCCAGGCGCGAGCTCTTCGATGCGCGACTCGATGCGATCGGCGAAGCCTTCGCGCGCCGTGGTCCAGCCGCCTTCGACGCGCGAAGGGACGTGCGTGTAGCCATACAGCGTCTGTCTTCCGGCCGGCGCTCGGGTGGGATCGGCCAGGCTCTGCTGGCCGACCACCAGGTACGGTCTCTCCGGCAACTGGCCGGCGCGCACCTGCCGCGTGAAGCGGGAAAGATCGTCGAGGCTCTCGGCCGCGTGAACGACCGCGCTGTCGCGGCCGGCCTCGGCCCGCCACGGCACCGGCGCCGAGAGCGCCCAGTCCATCTTGAAGGTTCCCCATCCTTGGGGGAAACGCCGCATGGATGCGCGCACCCACGACGGCACGTCGCGCGCGTCGAGCAGCGATAGCAGCAACCCGGCCGCCGAGGTGTCGGCGAGGACGGCGCGGGCCGCGATCTCGGTGCCGTCTTCGAGAACGACGGCCGCGGCCCGTCGTCCGCGAACGACGATCCGTTTGCAGCGCGCGCCGAGCTGGACGCTTCCCGCGTTTCGCTCGATCGAGGCGACCAGCGCGTCCGTGATGCTCTGGGCCCCGCCCTTCGGAACGCCGTAGCCGCCGGTGGTTGCGGTGAGCCCGAGCACGTAACCCAGGGCCGCGCCGAGCCGGTCGTCCGGTCCCACGTCCACGTGCAACCCGAGGCTTGGCAGCACGCGGCGGGCGGCTTCGGTCTCGAAGAGGCGCGACGCGAGGGCGCGTCCGCTGGCCGCCAGCAGCCGCGCGACCTTGAAAAGATTTCCGAAGCCGAGACGCCAGAGCGGGCGGATGCTCGGGAACGGCCCGAGGAGCGCGGCCAGCAGATCCCCCTCGATGCCGGCGTGAAACCGCGCGAGCTTTCGAAATGCGTCCGCGTCGCGGGCGCTGCCGAACGGCGCCGCGCCGAGGCCCTCGCCGCGCGCGATGCAGGCCACGCTGCCGTCGAGCGCCGGGTGGCAGCTCTCGTACTTGGCGTGCAGCCACTCGATGCCGGGGCCGTCCGCCTCCAGCGATCGAAACGCGGGGCTGGTCTTGCCGAAAGGGAAGAACCCGGCGCCCACGTCGTGCCGGAAGCCCGGGAGGGTGAGCGCCTCGGTGCCGACGGCGCCGCCGGCGCGGCGCGGGTTCGCCTCGAGCACCAGCACCCGAAAACCTCGGCGCGCCAGGGTGCTCGCCGCAAACAGACCGTTCGGCCCCGAGCCGATGACGACGATGTCGGGATCGGTCAACCGGTCCCCACGCCGTCGGACGGCCACCTCAACGACCGAATCGCTCCAGCGCCCGGGCCTTGGCCCTCGCCGCCTCCGCCGCCCGGTTTCGGGCGGGCGCCGTCGTGACCAGGGAATGAACCAATCGATGGGCCACCTGGAACACGTCTTCCACCGATTGGTTGAAGGCCGGCTCGTTGGCTTTGGATGGCTCGTGAAAACCGCTCAGTTTGCGGATGAACTGCAACGACGCCGCGCGGACCTCGTCATCCGTCGCCGGCGGCTCGAAGTTGAACAGGATCTTGATGCTCCGACACATGGCGCCTCCGGCCCCATGATACCCGCTCGCGTCGAGCCGGCAACGTGACCAGACCCGGCCGAAGGGTCCGTCAGTACGACAGCCCGAAGCCGTAGGGAAACAGCGGGTCGTAGCGCGCGTCGCCTTCGTTGATCGGAATCTGCGTCAGCTCTCGCGGCCAGCTTTGCGACAGCCGCCCCGTCGGTTTGAAGTCGCCGGTGAGGACGTCGGAGATGCCTTCCCCCTCGCTGCCGGGAAGCCAGGCGACGACGACCGCGTCGGCGCGGGAGAAGGCCGCGCTGATGAGCAGCGGTCGCCCGGTGAGCAACACGACGACCACCGGCTTGCCCGCCGCTTTGACATCCGCCACCAGCTCTTCGTCGGCCTTGGTCAGCTCGGGGATCGTGCGATCGCCACGCCCTTCGGCGTAAGGCTCCTCGCCCACCACCACGACGTTGACGTCGGCGCGTGCCGCCTCCGGTCCCACCTGGTCGCCGGAGAATGTGACCGCCGCCGGCGCCGCGACCGCGCCCCGGATCGCCTCGAGCACGGTCGTGCCGGCGGTCGTGCGACCGCGTCTCCCCTGCCACGAGACCGTCCACCCGCCGCACTGGGCGCCGATGTCGTCGGCCTTGGCGCCCACGACGTTGATGCGGGCGGCCTTCGACAAGGGCAACACGCGCCCTTCATTCTTGAGGAGCACCAGGCTCTCGCGAACCGCCTGGCGCGCGATCTCCCGGTGCGGCGCCGACCCGATCGCCGCGGTGAGGCGCCGGTCGGTGAACGGATGCTCCCACAGGCCGAACCGCGCCTTCTGACGGAGAATGCGGCGGACGGCGTCGTCGACGCGCGCGATCGGGACGCGACCGGCCGCCACCAGCTCCTTCATGGTGGTGATGAAGTCGCGGTAGTTGTTCGGCACCATGACCATGTCGATGCCGGCGTTGATGCTGGTCTCGACCTGCTGGGCGTAGTCGCCGGGGAGCTTGTTGATCGCCCCCCAGTCGGTGACCACGAACCCGGTGAAGCCGAGCTCGCCCTTGAGGACGCCGGTGATGAGCTGGCGGCTCGCGTGCATGGGCGTGCCGTTCCAGCTGCTGTAGGAGACCATCACCGATCCGACCCCGGCGCGAACGGCGGCCACGTACCCGGGCAAGTGAATCGCGCGAAGCTCGGCCTCGGAGACGACCGTGTTGCCCTGGTCCTTGCCGAACATGGTGCCACCGTCGCCCAGGAAGTGTTTGGCGCAGGCGAGCACGCCGCTTTGGCCATCGGCCGCCGGCGGGGGCGATGCCTCCTGCAGCCCGCGCACCACCGCGGGACCCATCGTCGCCACGAGCGCGGGCGTCTCACCGAAGCCCTCGTAGGTGCGTCCCCAGCGCTCGTCGCGCGGCACCGCGATGCAGGGGGCGAACGCCCAGCGTGCGCCGGCGCCGGCAACCTCCAGCGCGGTCGTGCGCGCGACCTTCTCGACCAAGGCGGGATCGCGCGTGCAGCCGAGACCGATGTTGTGGGGGAAGATCACCGCACCCCGGACGCCGCCCATGCCGTGAACCGCGTCCGTGCCGTAGAGAATCGGGATGGCGAGCCGGGTCGCGAGCGCTGCGGTCTGAAAGGCGTCGATCGAATCGGCCCAGACCACCGGCACGTTCGGCGTCGGCAGCGATTCACCGCCGTTCAGGATCGATCCCAGAAAAAAGTCGGTGATGTCGCGGGGCGAGGTGAGCGCGTTGCGATCGATCTGCGTCATCTGCCCGATCTTCTCGTCGAGCGTCATGCGGGCCAGCAACGCTTCGATGTCGGGCGCCGGGCTCCCGGGTCGCCCCGAGGAGGCGCGGACCGGCGACGCGCTCGGGGACGGGTGCGCGCAGCCTGCGGACAGACCGAGGGCGGCGAGCGCCACGACGGACAAAAACCATGGAACGGATTGAGGATAGAAGTGGGCGCGGCAGATCACGGGCGCACAATAGCAGCGGGCCGCGCTCACATCGCCATCAGAAGGTCCACCTCGCGAGAGGCGGGCATCGTTTTTTTTGCCGGGGCGGTTGGCGTTGCGTGATCGCGTGGTTAGGGTGATCGCGCGCATGAGGTATCCGATTTGTTCCGAGAGCCGCCGCGTCCTGGATGAGCTGGACCATCTTCGGACCGAGGCGCGGGCGCTGCTCGATGCCGCCAGCCCCGGCGCGCGCGAAGAGTGGGAGAAACTGGAGAGCCGTTTCCCGTCGGATCTGGAGATTCGACGCGGGCACATCGCGCTTTCGAAACCGGAGCTGGACGAGATGCGATCGAAGGTCCAGCGCTTCCGAGACATCCTGGCCACCGGCCAGGGAGGCCCGCCGATTCCCTCAACCGCCACCGACGCGGCGCGCCACAGAAACAAGCTCACCCATTCCCGCTCTCCAAGTGATGCTTAGTAAGGAAAGAGTGACCGACATCGCGGTTGGCGGGGAAACAGCGTCGCGGTTGAACCAGAACACCGTCCTCGTCGTCGATGATGACGCCGACTTGAGGGATGCGTTGCACGACGTTTTGAGGGAAGAAGGCTACGCCGTCGTGCTTGCCTCGAACGGCAGGGAAGCGCTTCGTCTGCTGCCGACCTTGAAGAGGCCCTGCGGCATCGTCCTCGACATCGCGATGCCCGTCATGAACGGCGCTGACTTCTACGACGCGATGAGTGGGTTGCCCGCCTTCGCCGATATCCCGGTGGTGGTCTTGACGTCGGATCTATCTCGCGCCCCGAGCGGCCTACCCAAGATGATCAAGATCAGCCTGGAGCGATTCCTCGCGATGGTGGCTGCGCTTTTCTCAGGCGGGGGCGATCTCAGGTCAGGGATTTCCGGGCGTGGACGCGACGGCCGGCGCGGCGCTCCTGCGGCGAACGATGTCGCCGGTCACGGTGACGGGAACGCACCCGGGCCATACCGGCAGGATGTTGAGCAAGGGGAAGTTATTGAGGATGTCGCAGCCGTCGCTGGCGGAAACGATCAACCCGACCACCGCTTCTCCTCCCGCCGCGGCAACCTGAGCGTTCACGTCTTCGGAAATGTCGAAGGTCGACAGCGGTGTGAGGGCCGAATAGAAGAAGCCCAAGCGGGTGCGACCCGTGTAGAGAGCTCCCACGTATTCCAAGGATTGATGATCGTAGAGGAGCCCGCTGCCGTCTCGGACGACCTGCGACATCGAGATCGCGTATCGGGATTGTCTGGCCGTGATCTCGACGTGTGCCCCGGCGCAACCGGCGGTGACGACACTGGACGCCAACAGCAGCGGCAAGAGGCGGTTCACGGCGCACCTCCCGCCGCTGTGCCGGCTTGGTCGAGAAAGATGATTCCCCGCGGGCCGGAGTAGGGCCACGGTCGGGGCCCGCAGGCGCCGCTCGGCACGGCCAGGACCTCCCCGGTCAGGTCCACGGTCTGCTCGGCTTTGCCGTACAGGAACGCCTCGACACCAAATGACTCGACCCTGAGCGCGGAAACACGGATCTCCCCCTTGCAGGGGTCGGGGGCCATCGACTCGGCCTTGAGATCAATCTGGGGAGGGTTCGCATCAAAGAAACCCACATCGGTCTTCAGGAAGGGCACCCACATGTGTCCGCCCCTACTGCGAACGCTGTCGGAGATGGGCGCTCCGCGCGGGACGTCTGAAGAAGACGCGGCGGAGCATCCGATGCACGTGACCGGACCGACCAGCACCGGCACGCGCGCGTTGATCGCCGTCATCGCCGTCGCGGCGCATCCGACCGAGGACGCACACGAGAGCAGAATGACGGCGCCGGCAAGTCGGACGCGAATGGATGGAGTGGTTGCGGCGGTTCTAGGCATTTGGGTTTTCCTCTCGAGCGTCATCGTTCACTGCGGCGGCGGCGCCACACCTTGCCCCGATCCAACAGGGCGCAGCTGTGTACTGGCCTCGATCAGCATCTTCGGGATCGGACGTGCCAGCCCGTTGACGTTGCCGACGTCGTAAAGCCCCGGCGGGTACACGAAGCGATACGCGGGCTGGGTGCGGTCGAGCGGAACCACCACTTCCACGGCGTCGCCTGGCTCGATGGGCGTCGCCCAGATCGCGAAGTGATCCCCGGCCGCGTCCGTCCAGTGGCTTTCGAGAACCGTTCCCGTGCCCGCGCCCGTTTGCTCGAAGAAGGCGAGAGCCGAACCTTCTTGGACCAGAGAATACCGCACCCCGGGTGTCACCTCGCCGTCCGCGACATACGTGACGAGGATCTGCGGCCTGTAGTCGCGATTGACCAACTTGCCCCCGGGAATGGGCAGCGTCACGCAGCCCGCCAGGGACACGGCGAGGCCAAGCGCGGCCACCGTCGCGCGGCGGGCACGCGAACCGATAAGCGGTCCGAGCCGTCGAGCCCGAGGGAAAGCGCCGGGTGGCATCATCGCGACGCTCATTAGAAGCTCTGGCAGGAACAAGTCGGGACGTTCTCGAGACAAGAGCTGCCGTCCGCCCCCACGACCACCGTGCTTTGGGTGTAATAGGCTGAGGATGCATAGCTGTGCCTCACACAACAGAGATCGCACGCGGCGGTTGGATTGGGGTCCGCGGCCGCGCTCGCGCAGGTCACCGTGTCTTGAAAACTTCCTTGGCACGTGCATACGCCACCTGCGTCGCCGCTCGGCCCTTGAAAGCCGGCGCCGCTGAAACCAGCGTCGCCGCAGCAGGCCGAGCAGGCGCCGAGGCTCGCGATTGGTTGCGCACAGGCCGTGGCCTCCCGTCCCTGCGGATGGGCGCCGCAGATGCAACGCCCGTCGTTGATCGTGGCGACCTGGTATCCCGCGTTGGTGCAACACGTGGTGCACGCCGGGGGGAACTCGGGGCGCCCGCCCGGAGCCGCGTCGACGCTCACGTCGACGGTCGCGCAGGCCTCGACGTTGATGGTGTCGGCCAGGCTCGCATCTACCAGGCCGCCGTCCCAGATATCGAACGGTGGGCTGCTCGTTGCGGTGTAAGGAGCGCCCGCTTCGGGCAGTGGTCCCGATCCACCGCAGGTCGTGGGACCGGGATCGGTGCAGACGCCGCCGGTGCACTGACCGACGGCACAAGTTCCGGCGTCCGCCCCGCAGGCCTGCCCTTCCGATACAAACTGGGTCACCACCGCCGTGCACGTCGAGCCGTCCCCACATTGATTGGGAAGGCAATTGCCGACGCACGCAATGTACTCGCCGGCGATCCAACCGCACGCCGCGCCCGGTTGAACAGTCCCCGCTGTATTTTGACAGACCATCGTGGTGGGATTGCACTCGACGCCGTTAGGCCAATCGCAGATCTGGAGCACCGGATCGCAGGCCTGGCCCGCCTCGGGGTACAACAGGCTACTACAGATCCCCTGGGTCGCCGACGAGCTCGCCGGCTTACAATAAGCGTTGCCCGAACAGTGCTGCCCCGCAATGCAGGTTCCACCGAGTGGAATGGGCGATTGGCAGCTATCTACGCCGCCCGTCGCGCCGGGCTGGCAGAACAAGCCGTCGGTGCACTCGCCACCCAACGGGCACGCGCCACCCTTTGCTACTCGATCGACGCAGAGCCCGCATGGCCCAGGGGTGGTGATTGAGCACCATCCACTTGCGCACTGCCAGTCGTCGCCGCAGGCGCCGCCGCTCTGAATCGTGCCGCCGTGAGGATTGCATGCCGGCGGGTTGGGATAGTCGTCCGCGCAAGTCGCCGCCCCGATGGCCGCCGCGCACGCGCTGACGACGGACGGTGTGTATCCGCTGTGGGGTGCGCGCACCGTATCTAGGCAGCGCGCCTGGTTGGCCGGCTCGCATGCGGAGGCGCCCGGATTTACCAGCCAAGCAGCGGGCTCGCAGGTTTGAAATTTTGCGCAGAGGGTCTTCGCGTACTCGGCACACGCTTGCGCGGCGGTGACGCCCGATCCGCCACCGCAGGCCGCCGCGAACGTCGCGACCGCTCCGATCACCAACGCGGCGCGGACGATCTTGTGACTCTGGTTGCTTGCGGTCATGGTGCATTCCTCTCGTTCGGCGCGCCGTCCGGCGCGGGTATGCGGTCGGGTTTGATCCATCCGGCGCGATCGAGCACCGCCAGGAGCGCGGGCAGCACCACGATCGACACCACCGTCACCCAGAACATGCCGACGGTGGCCAGCCAACCAATCCCCTGCATGCCGATCATCGACGCTAGCAAGAGCGATGCCCAGCCGACCAGCGCGCTGGCGGAGCTGCCAAGCACCGGCCGCAGCGTGACCCGCAGCGAGCGTTCGGCCGATCCGTAGAGGCGGTAGTTGTAGACGACGTGGACGCCGAACGCGACGCCCAGGCCGACCAGGATCGGCAGCACCACCAGGTTCATGAACGACAGATAGAGCCCCTTGGGCCCGATGTGCGGCAGGCAACCGAGCGTCCAGACCAGGCCCACGAGCAGCGGCAGCATGCACAGGAGCGCGAACTTCAGGCTGCGCGCCTGGATCCAGAACATGCACAGGATCACCAGGGCGCCGACGATCGAGAAGATGATCGCCTCGCGCTGCACGATCTGGATGACGCGCATGAAGATCTGGGGCCGGCCGGTGGTCTCGACGGGCTGGCCGTCGATCTTCAGAGATTCGATCTCGTTCACGAAGCGGGTCAGCTCGTCGATGTCCCATAGCCAGTGCTTGGCGACGACGTGACCGACGTAGCCGATGGTCTTCCCTTGCGCGTCGCGCCCCAGGAAGATCGCCTTCAGGTACTCGGGGAGCCGGTCGACCGTGATCGGCTCGGGGTTCGACAAGTGCGGACCCTGGGCCAGGGCGAATTGGATGTCGGGGTCCGGATCCCGCTTGGGAAGACGTTCGAGCGCCACCCGAAGTGGCCCCATTCGCGAAAGCGAGGCGAGTTGCTGATCGAGCGGCGGGACATAGGTAAATGCGGACTCGTAGCGCGAAATCGTCTCGAGCTCGCCGAAGTGCTGTTCGAAGTAGTCGTGGATCCGCCGCCCGCGCTCCTCGGTGTCGGCGAGTGTCACCGTCTGATCGACGTTTTCTCCGTAATGCGCCAGGATCATCCGGTCGATCTCGAGCGACTTCTGGTTCTTGACCGTCAGCTCCTCGCCCGTGTAGGCAAAGCGCACGCGACGGGCCAGGACACCGAAGCCGATCGTCGCCAGCAGCGCCGCCACGACCACCGCCGGCGCGGCACGCCCGGCCGGGTTGAAGCGCGCGAACCGCGAACGCCGGCCGGCCGCGTCCGGCAGGCCGATCCGTCCAACCAATTGGCGCGCCTCGCTCAGGCTCACGTCGCCGGCGCCCCCCTTGGCGAACTTCAGGAACAGCGCTGGGCAGAGCGTGTACATCGCGACGTAGATGGAGACGATCCCGATCGAGCAGATGATCCCGAGCTCCGCGAACCCGCGGAAGCGCCCGAAAGCGAGGATGACCATGACCGCCATCGTGGTGAGCGCCCCCATCGCCGCCGGGACCGCGGTCTGCGTCCAGGCTTCACGGACCGCGGCTTGCCGCGAGAGCCCAGCTCCCGCGAAAAGGTTGTAGCGGGTCGAAAAGTAGTAGCCGAAGTCGACGCCCAGTCCGGCCAGGATCGCTAGAAGAAAGGCCGTGATCACGTTGACGGTGCCGATCACCAGATACGTGACCCCAAAGGTGACCACCAGACCGGCCGCCAGGCTGACGTACACCATCACGGTGGAACGCGGCCTGCGCACAGTGAGCAAATCGATGCACAGGATGATGAGGCCCGCCCAGAACGCCGAACGGAGCGCGTCGCGCAGCGTGGTGTCGCGCTGGTCCCACTGAAGCGGATAGGCGCCGCCCCGGTAGACCTCGACCGGCGCGGCCCCCGGTACCTTGACGCGCGCCAGCGCAATGGCGTGGTCGACATCGGCGACCAGCTCCGGATAGTGCGCCAGCTGGTCGGGCGGAAACACCGGGTTGAAGAAGAACGTCAGCATCTTCTCGTCGGGCGACAGGTAATAGAGCAGCGTCCCGTCCGCGTTGGTCCGCGCGCGCATGCGGGAGAGCATGGCGGACGGCGCGCCGGCGGCGCCCTGCCCACCGCTCTCCCATTGAAAACGGCGCTGGTACTTGGGCAGGATGTCGTCGAGGTTGAGACGCGCCGGCTGCGCGTCCTCGAGATCGAAGAAGAAGCCGGACTGCTGCTTGCGCCGCGCCTTGACAGCCGCGTCCAGGCGCGTGCCCACGGTCGCGAGATCTTCCTGGTCGAGGAACAGCGGGGCCGCCTTGCGAATCGCCGTCACGTCGACGCCGACGGAGATCGGGGCCTTCACCCAGGGGCTCCTCTCCAGCTCCGCCCCCACCTCGTCGGCGAAGCGCTTTAGATCCGACAACGACGTCCGGTCGTCCCGGACCAACCCGAGGTACATGAACTGCAGCGTCCCGGACCATGACTCCAGCTTGCGTACCGTCTTGACGGCCGGAATATCGGCCGGCAGCAGGTTCAAAAGGTTGCTGTCGAGCGTGATCCGGCTGCAGAGCCATCCGGCGACGGGCAGCGCGATCGCGTAGACGGCAATCACCAGCCAGCGCCGGCCGAACAGCCGATCGAACATCAGCGCGCTCCGATCGCGAGCTCGAGATCGGCCTTGGCCTGGAAGGCGCCCAGCAAGTGATCGTAGTAGGCCTTCTTGGCGAGCAAGTAGGCCCCCACGCCCTCCAGCACGTCCTTCGCCTCGCCCGTGCCGCTGGTATAGGCGGCCGCCGAAAAGGCCATCCATTTGCGGGTCGAGCGCACCTCCTCGTCGGCGATGCGCGCGAGATCGCGGTTTTGCACCAGATCCTGCCGCGCCTTCGTCACCTGGAGCGGGATTCCCGTCTCCGCGAGCGCCTCGTTGGCCTCGACCCAGCGGGCCTTGGCGCGCGCCTCCGAGGCCTTGGTGCGCGCCGCAGCCAGATCGATGTCGAACTTCAATCCGACCGCGACGCCGCCGAACCAGTCGTTGTAGAGATTGTAGTAGGCGGCCGAATAGCCCGAGGGGCGCATGGGCGTCCAATCGGCCTGGCCCGCGGCGGCCAGGAAGAGCACCGGCAAGTTCGCGCGCCGCTCGGCCGTCTCCCAGGCCGCGGTGGCCCGCTTGCCGTGCGCGATCTGGGCGACCTCGGGACGATTGTCGCGCGCCGATTCAATCAGCGTCTCCAGCGACGGCACGATGTCTTCGGGCGCCACCAGCCGCTCGTCGGCGAATTCGATCGGCTCCGCCAGCGACAAGCCGATCGCCTGCTTGATCGCCAGCGTGGCCAGTGCGATCCCATCGTCTGCCATGCGCAGGTAGCGGTCGATCTCTCCCGCACCGTATTTGAGGCGCATCAGATCCGGCAGCGTCACCTCCCCGGTGTCGGCGGCGTACATCTCCCCGGCCTTGGTGATCGCCTTGGCCACGATCTCTTTGCCGTTTTGGAGATTCGGCCTCATCGACAGCGCGTAGAGGCGAAGCGCGTACAAACGCCGCACCTCGGAGCGCACCGTGTCCGCGATTTCGCGGGCGTGCTCCTGCTCGACGGCGACGCGCTCCCGCGCGGCGGTGACGCCGGCCGTGTAGCGCCCGAAGGTGGCCAGCGGTTTGATGATTCGCGCGTCGGCGTGCGCGTAGGGGCCCCAATCGGCCAGATCGTGGTGGTACGGCGTATCGAAGCCGAGGCCGCCCTCGGCCTTGTACATCGGAGCCAGGTAGGTGACCGCCTGGAATTTGACCGACAACAGCGCTTCGACCTGATCGGCCTGGGCGCGGTAGACCTCGACGTCGGCGCGGGCGACTTGGACCCGGGCGCTGTGCTCGAGCGCGATCCGGACGCAGTCGTCGGCGTTGAGAGGCGCGGCGATCCCCGCCGCTGGCAACGCCAACGCCACGAACATGGAAACGCAGCCCGAAGCCAGCGCGACGGTCGGCAGCCTCAACGTGAGCCTCACTTGTCGACGTCCTTCTGCTTCTCCGTCATGCGCCGCAACAGATCCGCGGCGCCGCTCTTGGCGACGATGCGCCCGATCTGATTGCGCGTGTCCTTGGAGAGGGAATCACCGTCGAGGACGAGATCGACGATCTTCCCCGACTTGTTCCAGACGAACTCGACATCCATCGAGATGTCCTGCTTCGGGAAGCTCACCTTGAGCGGTACGGCCGTCGCGCCGCCGCGATCGACGGGCTTGCCCTCCACGATGACGCCGTCGCTGAACACCGCGCCGCCGTTCGGGTAACCGCGCTTCCGCAGGATGTGGACCAGCCGCTCCTTCGCCTCCTTGGCCTGCGCGGCCGACAGCTTGCCTGCCGCCGGGCCGAGACAGTCGGTCGTGAAGGTCGGAAAGTCGAAGAAGCCGTCCAGCGCCGTGAATACCTTGGCGTTGGCTGCCTCCTCCGCCGGCGACAGCTTTCCGCCTTCGGGCGGCGCCTTGACCGTCTTGAACGTCTCAATCAGCTTGTGCGTCCGATCGACGGGCGATTCCGCGCGCGCCGCGCCGGCCAGAAGGAACCAGCTGAGCGCGACCGCGAAGGTCAACTGCAGCGTCTTCGTCCAAGACCAAGGAAAATCGGGCATGTCTTCTCCTCCTGTATGGCGGGCCAACCTAGCAACCCTTGTACCAGAACCAGATGTGGCTTCCGATTGAAGACGCGGGACTCCTGCGGTGGCACGAGTCGTGCTCGACGGACTTCGTCGAGCAACAGCGACCACCACGCCACGGAGGAGACCCAGCCATGTCCAAGTGCCTTTCACTCACGTTCGGCCTCACCATCGTTGCCCTTTGCCACGCCGGCTGCGCCGACCCCGAGCCCGCCACCGACGCCGCCGACGAGGCGGTGGCGTCGGTCTACGCGGGGAGGATGACGGTCCCGCAGGCACAGGACCATTGCCGCTGCCGCCTCGAGCTGGTTCCCATCGGCGGCACCGTGTTTCACTTCGGCCTCGATCTCTCCCAGAGTCCCCCGGTCTCCTATCCGTTCCAGTCCACCGTCGCGGGCGCGCGCGTCTCCATCGCCGAGGCGCCCATCACGCGGCTCCTGAACATCCGCTCGAACGCCAACGGGAAGTGGGGATTCAAAGCCGTCAAGATCCAGGGCAGGCCGCTGGCGCTTTCGTTCGTCTACGAGC
>Ga0209863_10000115_pt1 | contig 48953 bp, 39 predicted proteins | sample OrgsoiDNA2013046_FD_185796 | JGI IMG/M metagenome (GOLD analysis project Ga0209863, IMG submission 185796) | Permafrost soil microbial communities from the Arctic, to analyse light accelerated degradation of dissolved organic matter (DOM) -... | ecosystem: Environmental > Terrestrial > Soil >...
GCTTTCTTAGAAGACGGTTTTGCAGTTGGTTTCGATGAAGCAGGTCCGGACTTTTTTGAATCCTTATTCTCCTTATCAGATTTTGGTGCCATATTCCAATAAGATTAGATTGTAAAATTTCAGCGAAGTTTTTAAACCTCCAAATTTTTTTAGAAAGAATTTTCGTTTCAGCCGCAGATTATTGTTTTTCTATCAATTGATCCCTTCCCGGCCCGTTGGAAATATATGAAACCTTAACCTTCAGATAGCTATCTATAAAGGAAATATATGTTTTCATTTCCTCAGGCAGCGATTGAAAGTCTTTTATTGTCGTAATATCCTTTTTCCAGCCCTCAAAAGAGGTGAGTACAGGCTCAAGGGCCTGTTGCAACATCTGGAAAGGTACTTCTTCAGTTTCTTTTCCAGCAATCCTATACCGGGTGCACATGTTCAGCTTCTCAAAATCATCCAGTACATCTGCCTTAGTCATGACCAGCTTAGTAACGCCATTGATCATACAGGCATAACGTAAAGCAACCAGATCGATCCACCCACAACGTCTGGGCCTTCCGGTTGTTGCCCCGAATTCACTGCCCGCTTTACGGAGACGATCACCGGTTTCATTTTCCAGTTCTGTCGGAAACGGACCACCTCCCACACGTGTGCAGTAGGCTTTTGTAACGCCGATCACTTCACGAATGGTTTGGGGTGCAACGCCGAGCCCCGTACAAACACCGGCAGAAATGGTATTGGATGAAGTTACAAAAGGGAACGTTCCAAAATCCACATCCAGCATACTTCCCTGGGCTCCTTCTGCAAGAACTTTTTTACCCTGACTGAGTTTTTCATTTATAAAATATTCTCCCTGTACGATCTTAAACTGGCGCATGAATTCCAGTGCTTCAAAAAATTCTTCTTCCATTGCGGAAACGTCTTCTTCGAAATGGAGGCCGTCCAGTAACTTCTGGTGTTTCTGACGCAGGTTTGTATAATGGCTCTTAAAATTTTTATCGAGCAGGTCTCCAACACGTAATCCATTGCGGCCAGTCTTATCCATATAGGCAGGCCCAATTCCTTTGAGCGTGGAACCTATTTTATCATTACCCTTCGAAATTTCAGAAGCTTTGTCCAGCGCCCGATGTGAAGGAAGAATAATATGTGTGCGTTGTGCGATATAAAGATTCCGGTAGTAATCTACACCGAAAGTTTTTACAGTTTCACATTCCTTTTTGAAAATTACCGGATCCAGAACTACGCCGTTACCGATCAGGTTGATGGCATTTTCGTGAAAGATTCCGGAGGGTATTTGATGAAGAACAACCTTTTTACCATTCACATATAAAGTATGACCGGCGTTGGGGCCTCCCTGAAAACGCGCAATCATGTCGTAACGGGGCGCAAAATAATCTACAATCTTACCCTTTCCTTCATCGCCCCACTGCATTCCGAGAATAACATCAATCATTCGTATGATTTTTTAAGCAGGGGCAAAAGTAATTGTTAATTGTTAAATGTCAATTGTCATTGATTTTTAGATTAACTGCCCTATTTGTTAACAATTAACCATTGACAATTGATAATTGACAATTATTTCGCCGGTTCACTGACCTCCGTATCAAACCGGTCTACAGAATGGATACCATTGAGTTGTTTTAATCTGTGTACGAGCTCTTCAAGTTCTTCCTTGTCATGTACATACACTTTGATGCTGCCTTCGAACAAACCTTCTTTCGCTTCTACGGTGAGTGCATTGATATTGATTCGGAGTTCCCCTGAAATCAGGTTTGTGATTTTATTGATGACACCCACATCATCCAGGCCGATAATGCGAACCCCTGTGAGGAATGAAATTTCTTTATTCTTGGCCCATTTTGTTTTCACCACACGGTGTCCGTAGTTAGAGAGTAAACGCGTGGCATTGGGGCAATTGGTACGATGAATCGTCAGGCCTTTTCCTGTAGTTACAAATCCGAATACGTCATCGCCTGGAATCGGTTTACAACAATTCGCCAGGGTGTAGACAATTTTATCACTGCTCTCTCCAAAAATGATCAGCTCGGTATCTTTCCTCTGACTGGGTGTAAAGCTGGTTTCAGGTTTTGTTTCAATTTGCGGTTTCGGTGGCCTCGGTGGTTCCAGACGATCGCCCAGCAATTGGAATTCTTTCAATTCCTTCAGGTCGATATTCTTCACAGCAACCTGGTAAAAAAAATCGAGAGAGGAATTCAGTTTATAAAAGCTAACCAGTGTTTCCGTATTATGCTGGTTGTAGGCGGCCCCGAAATTTTCAAGTTTTTTCTGAACCATGTATTTGCCTTCATCTGCGATCTTGCGCTTTTCTTCCTTCAGCGCGTCTTTCACTTTACTCTTTGCCTTGGCTGTAACCACATAGTTGATCCAGTCTTCTGTTGGCCTTTGTTTACTTGATGTAATGATTTCCACCTGGTCCCCGCTGCGGAGTTTATGGCTGATCGGAACCAGTTTGTGATTTACTTTAGCGCCGATACACTGTTCCCCGATCTTACTGTGGATCGAGAATGCGAAGTCGAGAGCCGTTGATCCGAGTGGCAGCATTTTTACATCACCCTTGGGTGTGTATACATAAATATCTTCTGCGAGGAAACTGGTTTTAAAATCCTGGAGGAAATTAATAGAATCGTTATCCTCCATGGTCAGCACTTCGCGGATTTGCTGGAACCATTTGTCGAACCGGCTTTCATCGCTGGTTCCTTCCTTGTATTTCCAGTGAGCGGCCAGTCCTTTCTCCGCTATTTCATTCATCCGCTTGGAGCGAATTTGAATTTCCACCCATTTGCCCTGCGGACCCATTACCGTTGTGTGCAGCGCTTCATATCCATTCGACTTGGGATTGCTCAGCCAGTCGCGCAATCTTTCGGGAGAGGGTGTATATTCATCTGTTATGATTGAATACACTTTCCAGCAATCTGCTTTCTCTCTTTCCGGTGGTGAATTGATGATGATGCGGATGGCAAAAAGGTCATACACTTCTTCAAATGAAACTCCCTTTTTACGCATTTTTGTCCAGATGGAATGAATGCTTTTGGGCCGGCCATGGATTTCAAAATCAAACAGGGCATTATCCATCTGCTCGCGCAATGGTTTGATAAATTCATTTATATAACGGGAGCGTTCACGTTTGGTTTCTGCCAGTTTGCGGGCGATCTCTTTGTATTCCTCCGGTTCGAGGTATTTCATTGCGAGATCCTCGAGTTCTGTCTTTATATTATAAAGACCCATGCGATGCGCAAGCGGCGCAAAAACATATACGGTTTCGGAGGCAATCTTCAGCTGTTTCTCGCGCTTCATGGAGTCCAGCGTGCGCATATTATGGAGCCGGTCTGCCAGTTTGATCAGGATAACCCTTGGATCGTCGGTGAGGGTAAGCAGGATCTTCTTGAAATTCTCCGCCTGCTGTGAAGCGTTTACGTCGATGACGTTGGAGATTTTCGTGAGCCCGTCAACGATACGGGCTATTTCGGTTCCGAAATCCCGTTCGATATCTTCCAGACTGATATCTGTGTCTTCCACCACGTCGTGCAGCAGGGCACAAATCGTGGACCTTACGCCAAGGCCGATCTCTTCCACGCAGATCTGGCTGACGGCCAGGGGATGCAGAATATAAGGTTCGCCGCTTTTCCTGCGCATGGTTTTATGCGCCTCGGCAGCCATTTCAAAAGCGTCCCGGACATGCTCCTTATCGCCGGCCTTCAATTTCGGTTTCAAAGAGCGTAAGAGAGCCCGGTACTCCCTCAAAATCAACCTTTTTTCCTGTTCTTCCGTTAAATTATATTTCGGAATTGCCGCTACAGTCTCCATTCTTACGAATTTACGTTAAAAAAGCAGAAAGCTTAAAGCGTAAAGCTTAAAGCATTTCTAAAGCTTAAAGCAGAAAGCGTAAAGCTTAAGGCCTAAAACAAATCATTTACGTATTCCACGATCGCTGTATTTTGTGTTCTGTTAGCCCTGGTCAGAAATGATGTTTTTGTATATCGGGTCTTTCATCTTTGACCATGGTTTGTCAGACATAAAGCAAAAAATCGTTACTTTCGCGCTCCTTCAGCTTTAAGCTTTGCGCTTTATGCTTTAGGCTTAAAAGCGGGTGTGGCGAAATTGGCAGACGTATCAGACTTAGGATCTGACGCCGTAAGGCATGTAGGTTCGAGTCCTATCACCCGCACGAAAAAACCCTTCCTCCGGAAGGGTTTTTTTAATTTGCAAATGTGCTAATGGTCAAAAGGTTGGTCCTCCTACTAATATTGCCTTACGCTTTATGCTTTATGCTTTATGCTTTAAGCTTTCAGCCTACAGAGTGGCCATATCAATAACGAACCGATACCGTACGTCCCCTTTCACCATGCGATCATAAGCTGCGTGAATGTTTTTAATATCAATGATCTCGATGTCAGAAACGATATCATGTTTCGCACAATAATCGAGCATCTCCTGGGTTTCAGGCAATCCGCCGATCCCTGATCCGGAAACACTTTTTCTTCCACCCATCAGGGCAAAAGCAGGAATCAGATGCGGTTCGGGCGGCGCTCCAACGCAGATATGAGTTCCATTAGTAGCGAGCAGTGAAAGATAAAATGCCATATCATGTTTAGCAGATACGGTATCCAGGATAAAATCAAAACTTTCTTTTACCGTCTCCACCTGGGCCGGATCGGAAGTCACGACAAATTTGTGAGCCCCCAGCGCTTTTGCATCTTTTTCCTTTGAAGGAGAAGTGCTTAAAACGGTTACTTCAGCCCCGAAAGAGACGCCAAATTTTACGCCCATATGACCCAGTCCTCCAAGCCCCAGAACGGCCAGTTTGTGCCCTTTCCCAACCTTCCAGTATCGCAGTGGGGAATAGGTTGTAATGCCTGCACAAAGGAGCGGGGCGACCGCAGCCAGTGATAATTTTTCGGATACATGCAGAACAAAATCTTCGTGAACGACGATATTATTGGAATAACCTCCGTATGTAGGACAGCCATCCTTCCCCTTACCATTATAAGTAGGATTGGCGCCCTTCATGCAGTATTGCCCCAAACCCTGCTTACAGTTTTTACATTCCCTGCAGGAGTCTACCAGACAGCCAACGCCAGCCAGGTCACCCTTTTTGAAATTCTTTACATGGGCTCCCGTTTGAATAATTTTTCCAACTATTTCGTGCCCGGGAACCATCGGAAAGATGCCGGGAAACCAGTCGTTCCTTATCTGATGCAGATCGGAATGGCAAACGCCACAATAAACGATTTCGAGCTGAACATCATGGGGACCGACTTCCCTTCTTTCGAAATTCCAGGGAGCTAAATTGGATTCTACTGTTTGAGCCGCATATCCTTTTGTTTGAATAATAATAATTATTATGTTTTTAGGTGAATATTCAGTTTTTCTTAACAGAGTCGCCGACTTTTTGTTTTAGAACCTGCATAAAAAGGCGATTATGAAATGGTTAAGAGCGGGTCACCCAAGTTGGTCGGAATTTCATCTTTACAGACTTAGGAAGTCGATTTTTGAAGACATATTCGAATACATTTAAATAACCGTCTTGCTTTAGGCTTTGGGCGTTAAGCGTTAGGCGTATTTACGCTTTTTTCGTAGTTTTGCAGCCCGTTTCCAAAAGGCTCCCGCGCCTCCCATTGGAAACGGCCTTAAATAAAATTATATGAGCACGGTTACCAGAGAGAATATCGGTTTACTGAATGACAAGATCATCGTAAAGATTGAAAAAAGTGACTACCTGCCTTCATTTGAAAAATCGCTGAAGGACTATGGTAAGAAAGCAAATATTCCTGGTTTCCGGAAGGGCATGGTGCCAACCAGTCTCATCAAGAAAATGTATGGCAATTCTGTTTTTACAGATGAAGTATTGAAAAGTGTTGAGAAAAAACTTACAGATTACGTAAGTACTGAACAACTGGAGATCTTTGCCCAGCCCCTTCCCCTTCCTGAAAACGACGCCAGCCAGATCAATATGACTCAGCCGCAGGATTATTCTTTTGCTTTTGAAGTGGGTCTGAAACCTACTTTCAATTTACCTGCACTTTCTTCGCTTACACCTACCCGTTACAATATCATCATTACAGACGAAATGCTGCAGGATGAAGTCGAAAGGCTGCGTCAGAAAAACGGTACCATGACAGAACCAGGTATCGTAACCGGAGATGAAAATGTTTTGAATGTCAGTTTCCAGGAAACAGATGCCAGTGGAAACGTATTGGAAGGAAGTCAGCCAAAAGATAATTCACTGCTCGTAAAATATTTTGCACCTGCATTCCGTGCCGGATTAATGGGTAAAAAAGACGGCGACGAATTCAATATTCAGCTGTTAACGGCATTTGAAGAAAAAGAAAGAAGCTGGATCCTGCAGGACCTGGGTCTGAATAAAGAAAGTGCTGCCGATGCTGAAAAATATTTCAGACTCGTGATTTCGAAAGTGGGCCTGCTTGAAAAAGCAACATTGGACGAAGCTTTCTTTAAAAAAGTTTATCCGAATAAAGACGTTGCCTCAGAAACTGATTTCCGCGAAACAGTAAGAAAAGATATGGGGGACCAGTGGAAAGCACAAACCAGTAACAATCTCCAGCATACGCTTTATCATGAACTGCTGGATAAAACCCAGGTTGAATTTCCAGAATCGTTCCTGAAGCGCTGGCTCCTGCAGGGTGGTGAAAAACCGAAGACACCGGAAGAAGTTGAAAAGGAATTCCCCACTTTTTCCAGCGCGCTGAAATGGAACCTGATTACAGATAAAATCGTAACGGAAAACAGTATTGAAGTTACCCCCGAGGATATCAAAGAAGCCGCCCGCAAACAATTGTTTTCCTATCTCGGCGGTCTGCCTCAGGGAGATGAACAACCCTGGGTGGAAGAATACGTAACCAAGATGATGCAGGACAGAAGATTTGTAGAGGAGACCTACCAGAACCAGCGCACCAATAAAATGCTTCGATGGATCGAAACACAGGTAAAACCTGTAGATAAAGACATCACGGCAGAGGAATTTAACAAGCTGAATGAAGAACATCAGCATCATCATCACGAATAGATATTAAAGAATCCCGCCAAAAGCGGGATTCTTTAATATCTGCAACTCTGTCAGTTTTTTGGAAGTTTAAAAGTTTGGACGGAGATTTGAAAGGTAATCCTCTGATCTGCCAATCCATCCTCAAGAAAAAAAAATTCAAATATGCACCTTGGTTCCGAGTTTGAAAAATACGCCGTCAAGCATCTTGGCCTTTCCAGCAATACATTAAATGGTTATGAAAAATACCTGGTGACCGGTCTCACGCCGAATATCATCGAAGAACGTCCCATGAACGTGGCCGTTATGGATGTATATAGCCGGTTAATGATGGACCGGATTATCTTCCTGGGTTATCCCATCAATGATGAAGTCGCCAATATTATCACCGCACAATTACTTTTCCTGGACAGTACCGATCGTCACCGCGATATACAAATGTATATTAACAGCCCTGGTGGATCCGTGTATTCGGGTCTGGGCGTATATGATACCATGCAGTATGTTACTCCTGATGTGGCCACCATCTGTATAGGGATGGCCGCTTCCATGGGTGCTACGCTAATGTGTGCAGGCACTAAGGGAAAAAGAACTGCGCTTAAGCACAGCCGTGTCATGATGCACCAGCCCAGCGGCAGCGTTGGCGGACAGGCAAGTGACATAGAAATCACGGTGAATGAAATCAGGAAACTGAGAAAGGAACTCTATGACATCTATGCATTTCATACAGGCAAAACCACCAAGCAGATCGAAAAAGATTCTGATCGTGATTACTGGTTGACAGCCATTGAAGCGAAAGAATACGGGCTGGTGGATGAAGTGCTTGTGATCAATCCGAGAAAAGAGAAAAAAGAAAATTAAAATATCTAAACGAATAAAATGAAATACTCCAAATACCCTGTTCAGCCTTTTCGCCTGGATGACGAACCATCCGAAGAAAAAGAAGACAAGCCACAGACGGATCCCGGCATGTTTATGAAAAAGCTGGAAAAGTATTTTTTTGAAACCCGTACCGTTCAGTTATGGGGCGTTGTGGATGACCGTTCAGCAAAAGACATTATCAATAAATTTTTTCTCCTGGATGCTGATAAACCAGGAACTGAAATCAAGTTCCTGATTAATAGTCCGGGTGGCATGGTTACCAGCGGGATGGCGATATACGATGTGATGAAAATGATGAAAAGTCCGGTCAGTACGATATGTATCGGGTTGGCAGCTTCCATGGGATCCGTTCTTCTTAGCGGTGGTGCGAAGGGAAGGCGTTTTATTTATCCGCATGGCGAAGTGATGATCCACCAGCCGAGCCTGGGAGGATACATACAGGGCGTTAGTGTGGATCTGGAAATTCAAGCCAAACAAACCAAAAGAGTAAAAGAGATCGCAGCAAAAATACTGGCTGAAAATTGTGGAAAGAAATTCGATCAGATCATGAAAGATTTTGACCGCGATTACTGGATGGATGCCAAGGAATCCGTGGAATATGGAATTGCTGATCAGATCAGCAGTGAAGTTTATTAAGCTGAACGCTTAAAGCTTAACGCTCAACGCGGAACGCTTAACGCTCAACGCGGAACGCTTAACGCCGAACGCCTAACGCCTAACGCGTTTTTAGGACACTAGCGTTAAGTATTTCGTATTTAGAAAGGGATTTCTATTTATTTAATATCCCACAACAGTCTCTTCTGCGTTCCGCGTTAAGCGTTCTGCGTTAAACGTTGAGCCTTAAGCCTTAAGCATTAAAGATTGGTTTTGGCCGATAAGTTGATTAATTTTGCAGCATTAATAAAGAGATGGCAAAAAATACCCTTCATTGTTCTTTTTGCGGCCGTAGCCGGGACGAAGTGAAAATACTCATTGCGGGCCAGGAAGGTCATATCTGTGAAAACTGCGTGGAACATGCCCAGGAGATCATTCAGCAGGAGCTGATTGTTCGTGATGATGCCTCTCCTTCTTCCCAATTCAAACTCACTGTAAAAAAACCTATTGAGATCAAAAGATTTCTGGATGAATATGTGATCGGCCAGGATGACGCAAAGAAAGTGCTGGCTGTGGCAGTATATAACCACTATAAAAGACTGCAGCAAAAGGTAACTGAGAATGATGTTGAAATTGAAAAAAGCAATATCATTATGGTCGGCGAAACGGGTACGGGTAAAACCCTGCTCGCTAAAACCATTGCCAAACTGCTCAATGTACCATTCGCCATTGTGGACGCTACGGTGTTTACAGAAGCCGGTTATGTGGGAGAAGATGTTGAAAGTATTCTCACACGTCTGTTACAGGTTTGTAATTACGATGTGGTAAGTGCAGAAAGAGGCATAGTATACATTGACGAAATTGATAAGATCGCGCGGAAAGGCGACAACCCTTCCATCACACGTGATGTGAGTGGAGAGGGCGTTCAACAGGGGTTGCTCAAACTGCTCGAAGGAACCGATGTTCTCGTGCCACCACAGGGAGGCCGTAAACATCCGGAACAAAAACTGATTAAGATTAATACACAGAATATATTGTTCATCTGCGGTGGGGCATTCGATGGCGTCGATAGAATTATCGGCCGAAGAATTAATACCAACGCGATCGGGTTCAATGTAAATAAGGAACAGCAGGAATTCACGCGTAAGAATTTATTGCAGCACGTGAATGCGCCTGACCTGAAATCCTTCGGCCTGATTCCGGAACTGCTGGGCCGTTTGCCGGTAGTAACTCACCTCAATCCATTGGATTCGGTAACTCTGCGTTCTATTCTCACAGAACCAAAGAACTCACTCATCCGGCAGTATAAAAGATTATTTGAGCTGGAAGGAATTCAGCTAACCATTGATGACGATGTACTGGATTTCATGGTGACCAAAGCCGTGGAATACAAACTGGGCGCACGCGGATTGCGGAGTATTTGCGAGAGCATCCTGACTGACGCCATGTTTGAACTTCCATCCTCAAAAGAAAATAAATTTCACCTGAACATCGAATACGCGCGGAAGAAATTCGATACGAGCAAGATGAGTTTGCTCAAAGTAGCCTGATGAAAGCTGAACGCGGAACGCTCAACGCAGAACGCCTGAAAAAATAACAATCATATTTGAAATGAAAGAACTGCTGGACAAACTGAAAGCTGAAGGATTAACTGAAGCGCAGGCAATCAAAGCCGTTGAGATCATGAAAAATTTCGCCAAGTCCAAGTTTCCTTTATTTGGCGGCGCGATCGATAAAATCTTCGACAAATACAATAAGCCACAGGAAGAAGATTTTATGCCTTAGTAAGCCTAACGCCAAAAGCCCAACGCCTAAAACTTTTTCTAATTTGTAGCTCCGGAACAATCATGTCAACGGTCAGCTATCAACTTAAAACCTCCCTCGCGATAACAATTTTCTGAATTTCTGAAGTGCCTTCCCCAATTGTACAGAGTTTGCTGTCCCGATAAAATTTTTCAACAGGAAAATCCTTGGTATAACCGTACCCTCCAAAAATCTGGACAGCTTCGGTGGCCGCTCGTACTGCCACTTCACTGGAATAATATTTCGCCATAGCCGATTCCTTTGTCATGGGAAGTCCCCTGTTTTTCCGATCCCCGGCCTGCAGGGTGAGTAATTCCGCTGCCATAATTTCTGTTGCCATATCTGCCAGCTTGAAGGAAATAGCCTGGAAGGAAGAAATGGGCTTATCGAACTGATGCCTTTCTTTTGAATACTTGACGGCGGCTTCATAAGCCCCCTTTGCGATTCCAACTCCCAATGCGGCAATCGAAATCCTGCCCCCGTCAAGGACTTTGAGGGATTGCTTAAAGCCGTCCCCAACATTGCCCAGGCGATAAGTGTCGGGAATCCTGCAGTTATCAAAAATCATTTCTGCCGTTTCGCTCGCCCGCATGCCGAGTTTGTTTTCCTTTTTACCCCCTTTGAATCCCGAAACGCCACGAGGAACTACAAAAGCAGTAGCATTATTTTTCGACCTGGGCGCAGCCGTTCTGGCAACTACTACCGTGATATCACTGCTGATTCCGTGGGTAATCCAATTCTTGGTCCCGTTAATTATCCAGTCTTCCCCATCCTTCACTGCTGTGCATTGCATATTGCCGGCATCACTACCGGTATTGGCTTCTGTCAGTCCCCAGGAACCGATCCATTCGCCACTGGCCAGCTTAGGTAAATAGGCTTTTTTCTGTTCTTCATTGCCAAATGCCAGGATATGGCCTGTACACAAGGAATTATGAGCTGCGAGACTAAGGCCAATCGAACCGCAAACTTTGGCAATCTCCTCGATCACCAGGATATATTCAATATAGCTCATGCCCGAGCCGCCATATTCTTCGGGAACCACAACACCCATCAGACCCAGTTTGCCCATCGCGCGCATGACTTCAATCGGAAAATGCTGGGCTTCGTCCCATTCCATCACATGGGGCCTGATATACTGATTCGCAAAATCCCTGGCCGTCGCTGCAACATGCCGGGAAACTTCATCTAATTCAAAATCCATAAGAAAGGTTCTAAAATTAAAAGAGGCAACAACCGGAAGGTTGCTGCCCCGAATAGCAAACAATCGCCAGAATTGCTAAACCAAGGCTCGTTAAACCAAGGGCAAATTACAAATTATTTTTAAAAAAACTAACAATCGTTAGTTTTTTTAGGGGGCAACTATCACTCATTTGGGACAGGTGGGAATTTAGCTCATTTTTTTATTTATTTCTTTTAGCGATTTGTATAAAAAGTAAAATCCGACTAAAAATGACAATCCTAAAATAGCAACAATGAGGTATATTTCTTTCATTGAGCTAAATGATGAATTGAGCTTATGCGGTATAAAAAAATTGGCCCCAATTATAGCAAATACAATCAGAAGTATACCGATCGTCAATTTTAAATATGCGTTCATTTCTTTGATTTTACGGGTTTCTCTAATGCTGGTTTATAGGGCGTAGCAGACAATTTTATTATCTCATCAAAGCTGGCATTTTTAGCCAGTTTGGCATCGTATTTACTTGCTCGTTTCTGCGTATTATGCGCTTCTAATCCAGCCAAGCTTAGAAAGTTTAATAGTATTGTTACAACCGTAGCTATAATAAATATTCTTAAGTTAAACTTTTTCATTTTCAGGTTTTATCCTTCCGTGACTTGAGAAATTTCATCTGTGCATTTTGATGGTCCTCCCTGGCCCAAATAATTATCTGATTTATATTTTTATCAATGAATATTGCGATGGCCATTCGAAGAAATATCCGGGTATTCGCATTTACCACGCTGATAGTATAATCTTCGTTTGTCTGAAATATTGTTTTAAGAGAAATGGAATCCTGCACCGTCATTTTTAAATTTAAAACATGGGAACCGTCCTGAACACCTGCACCTGCCTTAATAATATAGTCTGATGCCAACGGCGATTGGGTAACATACTGGGACGCTTTTATAAGCTCTTCCCGGACAGATTTTTCTGTAGGGTTACTATTTTCTATATAAAAAAAACTTTGCGCGCGGGTAATCAAACAGGTAAATATCAATCCCAAAAGCAGCATTATATTTTTCATTCTGATTTTGTTACGTTATTTATGGATCTTAAATATCAGCTAATTTACATTACTTACCGCAACTGACTCTGTATGAAAAATGCATCTTCCCGTCGTCGTTTTGTTCAACAGGCTGCAACAGGAATAAGCCTGCTTTCTTTACCCACCTTGTTTTGCGCTAAAACCAATCCTTCCAAACAGTTGAAAATTGTTTGTGTGGGAGGTCACCCGGATGATCCGGAAAGTGGCTGCGGGGGTACGCTGGCCAGGTTTACAGCCGCAGGCCATTTGGTTACCATTATTTACCTGACCCGGGGAGAGGCAGGCATTCCGGGCAAATCACATGGAGATGCGGCGGAAATCAGAACCAGGGAGTCTCAGGAAGCATGTAAAATACTTGGGACAAAAGCTGTTTTTGCAGGACAAATTGATGGAGATACTATCCTGAACAATGACTGGGTAAAAAAAATACAAGCTATGATTGCAGAAGAAAAACCGGATATTGTATTTACGCACTGGCCCGTCGATTCCCATAAGGATCACCAGATCGCCAGTCTGCTGACTATTCAAAGCTGGATCCGTATATCCGATAAATTCGCCTTATATTTTTTTGAGGTCTGTACCGGCGAACAAACCATGGTTTTCAGACCGACAGATTATGTTGATATTACTGATACGCAGGAACAGAAAAGGAAAGCAGTATACTGTCATGTTAGCCAGGACCCTCCCGGCATATACCAGTGCGGTCACTCTGCCATGGAAGAATTCCGCGGGCGTGAACTCGGAGTAAAAGCAGCAGAGGGATTTATCCGGATGACGGGACAGAAGAACGGGGACCTGATCATTGGCGGGTAAATTGTTTTACAAAGAGGTAAGGCTTTAATTTTTTAAATTTTAGCGAGTCCATTTGTGCTAGTTGTAATAATTCATCTACAGATTGAAATAGGCCATGCTGCTGCCGGTAGCGAATGATTGCATTTGCAATCTGCCACCGGATATAAGGATGGGACTCCAGCATTTCCTTTGTGGCGGTATTCAGATCCATCTGATTCAGGGAAACGGAATGGATGACCAGGAATGGTTTTATCTTCTGAAAAGTTGAATCCGGTAATCCAAAGGTTTCAGCCAGCTGGTCAGGTTCGTAAAAGCCTCCGAGTTTTTCCCGGAAATGAATAATTCTGGATGCCAGTTTAGCACCGATGCCCGGCAGCCTGGACCATCCCGCTGAATCTGCCAGGTTGACGTCAGTGACCAAGAATTCTTTTGTTATTCGGCCCGGGGCCAGGTTCCGCAGGAAGGTTTTATGGAAAAAAGAATCCGTTCTTTTTACGTATGAAACAGGGTACTCAGATTTTGTATCATTACGCGCGCGGACTTTCGACAGTTCCGGTGATTTGCTGATTCGCACGTAGGGAAAAAGACGTTCGTAATCGGAGTTGTGAAGCCCGTACAATTTTTTCAGATCCTCCGCTCTTTGAAACCGGCCTCCCCTTTCTATGTAATGCAGGATTGTTTGCGCTAGGTGTTCCGTCAATCCGAGCCGGGCCCAGTCAGCAGCCTGAATTTTATTCGGATCAAAATAAAAAAGTTCTGCATCTGAATCCCCGCCTTTTTTTTCTGAACTACCGAACCTGGAAAATGTCTTACTGTTCTGATAACGCTCATGATTATTTTGTTTCGCGGAGGAATCGGCAGTTGAAGTTTCATACTTCTGAATTTCCGATTTCATTTTTTCGTACGCTGCCGGGTCGGGATCCCCGACAGATGGTCTGAAAAAATAGGGCAGGACAAATAATACGGTGACCAGGATAAACAGAAAAAGAACGCCAAAGCGTTCTTTTTTCGTAAAGGTCAAATATCCACGGATCGTTTCCCACATACCTTTTTATTAAAGATAAATCCCATAGGGAAGGAATGCTATACCCTTTAAGTGGAAAACCTGACTCTATATTTACCGTCCAAAATTCTTTAAATAGTTTAGTAGTAATAATATCTACGTTGTCTTGGCTGGCGGGGTTGCCTCGCCGCTTTCTGATAAACGGGCAAAACTTTGCCTAACCCGATGATGATTCCCACATTGAATCCAAACTGAACAAGGCCGGGATTTGTGATATAGTATCCACCGGGATCGCCCCAGTTACCAAAATAATATCCTGAACTGGTGGGTGCGGTACCCAGTAAACGGGCACTTAAACGGATTCCGAATTGCGGATCAACAAAAATGTCTGCGCCTGCCTGGAACCCATATGCAAATGCCGCATTACTTGAAAAACTGTTGGGGGAAGGCGTAAAAATCGCTGCACCCAGATCGGCACCCATAAACAATGAAACGGGAGAACCTGGTAACGGGAATCTTGATACTGGCCCGGCCATGATATAATTAATCCCCGCGCTAGTCTGATAAGTAGGATCATCTCCCGGAATGGCTCCGTAATTATACAATTTTGCCGGAACCTGCATTCTGTTATAAGCTAATTCAATTCCCAGATGACGGTTGAAATTAAACTGGAAGGAACCGCCGTAGTTAAAGCCTGCGTCTACCTTTCCAAAACTGTTCGCGAAATCCAGTTTATCACCGAATGTATAGCCACCCGTCGGTATAAATTCTATCGATGATTGTGCGAAAGAAACACCATACATACAACATAGCAAACCGGATAACAGGATCCATTTTTTCATACAGTATAGTTTTACTACTCTTAGGACGAAAGTTTTTTTAATAGGTTTAACGCAATATCTCCCTGGCTTGTTAAATACTTCTTAAAGCGTAAAGCGCAAAGCGGAAAGCCAATTTATAAAACGCTCAAAACCCATGGTATATTTTTCATTCCAAAAAACGGAAAAAAAATAGCGTAAGTCCCTGCAAAGATTTTGGCTTTCTGCTTTGCGCTTTAAGCTTCCAGCTTTAAACCGTCATAAGCAAGTTCCATGCCCCCGGGGAGCTCAGGCATCACATCAGCATGTTTGCCCATCTGGTGGCTGATATGGGTAAAATAGGCTGTAGAAACGCCTAATTCCCTTGCCATAGAGACGGCTTCATCGAGATTGAAATGTGAAATATGTTTCTCCCTGCGGAGTGCGTTTAAAACAAGGATTTCGGAACCACGAATTTTTTCTTTTTCCACTTCATCGATCCGGTTGGCATCCGTGATATAAGTAAAATTGCCGAAGCGAAAGCCAAGAACCTGCATTTTCAAATGCCATACCTGAATGGGTTCCACCCGGATATCGCCTATCATAAAAGGATCCACGGCGATTGTATTCAACTGGAGTTCTGGAACACCGGGATAACGGAAATCTGTAAACGCATATGGAAATTCCCGGATAATAACTTCCTGCGTCATTTCGTTTGCAAAGACGGGCATTGGTTTACCGGAAAAAAAATTGAAAGCCCGAATATCATCCAACCCTGCGATATGATCCTTATGTGGATGTGTAAAAAGTACTGCATCCAGTTTAGTAACTTGTTCTCGCAACATCTGGTAACGAAAATCAGGCGTGGTGTCAACGACGATCCGGGTATTGGAAGATTCTATCATTATACTCGACCGGAGCCGCTTGTCTTTTTTATCCGAGGAATGACAAACCGGGCAAGGACAGGCAATCATGGGCACGCCACTGCTGGTACCGGATCCGAGAAAACTTATTTTAATGGGAGGAAATGACACAAGCAAAAATAATTGAAAACCAGAGATCAGCTCTGGGGTTTGAGCAGGTTTTCCAAAACCTTCCGGCTTTCGGGCAACAAAGTCCCGGGATCAAAATTGAGCTGGGGAAGTATATCTATCAAAGTATTAATACGCCCTTCCAGAGTCAGAAATTTATTCAGCACTAACACTTTTTTCTCCTCCAGGATACAATAACCGCTTTGAAAATTCCCCCGTTCGTATCGCACTACATAGCCGGTTTCATGCAGTAATTTCTCTATTTTGTCCAGTGTGGTAACTGTATATTTCATGGTTCAAAGTTGATGAAAGACGGTCTAAATTTTATATTCATTTATCCACAAATCGTTGACGGTTGACGGTTGGCGGTTGGCAGTCGCTTTAAGCATTGTGCTTCACGTTTTCCCTACCATCTTAATCACCGGAATAATCATCTCCTCCATACTCACGCCGCCATGCTGAAAACTGTTCCGGTAATAATTGGCGAAATAGTTATAGTTGTTCGGGTAACAGAGAAACCCGTCTCCTTTCGCAAAAATGAAAGATGAATTGATTGTCGGCACAGGCAATCCGGCTTCTTTCGGATCCCGAAATGCCAGGACCTCCTTCGGTTCATAATTCAGGTTGCGTCCGTGTTTGTAACGGAGATTCGTGGTTGTTTGTTTATCTCCGATCACTTTATACGGCGTCTTCACACGAACACTGCCATGGTCCGTCGCCAGGACAATGGTTATTTTTTTATCGGATATTTTTTTCAATGCCTGGTGCAATGGAGAGTGCTCGAACCAGCTTGCCGTAATACTCCGGTAGCTGGCTTCATCGCTGGCCAGTTCCTTGAGTACTTCCATTTCTGTGCGCGCATGACTAAGCATGTCCACAAAATTATATACGATCACATTCAGGTCGTTGTTCATCAGATTCAGGATATTGTTCACGAGATCCTGGCCCGCCTGGTGATTCAATACTTTGGTGTAAGAAGTTTTCAGATGATCCATCTTCATTCTTTTCAGTTGCGCACGGAAGAATTCTTCTTCCGCCATATTCTTTCCACCGTCCTCATCATCGTTCTTCCAAAGACTGGGGAATTGCGCATTGATATCCATTGGCATCAGTCCCGCAAAAATTGCATTACGGCAATATTGAGTAGCCGTTGGGAGTATGCTGTAAAAAGTTTCTTCCGACTGGATCCGGAAACTCTGCGCAAAAACAGGCTGGATCGCTTTCCACTGATCGAACCGCAGGTTATCAATTAGCACGAAAAACAAAGGCACTCCTTTTTCGAGGCTCGGAAATACTTTATTCCGTAGCAGACTATGACTCATCACCGGGGCATCCGTCGCTTTTGGTGAAACCCATTTCACATAATTCCTGGAAACGAATTTAAAAAATTCAGTATTTGCTTCCTGCTTCTGAGTCTGAAACACTTCCTGCATTTCCGGACTATTACTTTTCTCCATTTCCAGTTCCCAATAAACGAGTTTCTTGTAAAGGTCCATCCATTCTGTATAATCCGGATTGCTGTTCAGCGTCATAAACAATTCCCGGAACTGCTGTTGATAGGCTGTTGTAGTGGTTTCTGCCACCAGTCTTTTATTATCAATAATTTTCTTGAGACTCAGCAGCACCTGGTTTGGATTCACCGGTTTGATGAGGTAATCCGTAATCTGCCTGCCGATGGCTTCATCCATCAGATTTTCCGTTTCATTTTTTGTTATCAGCACAACCGGAATCTGCTGATTCGCTTCTTTAATTTTTGCCAGTGTTTCCAGTCCGCTGATACCGGGCATGGATTCATCCAGCAGCACAACATCCACAGGATGTTCCTTTACAAAATCAATCGCATCCAGACCATTGGTCATGGCATTTACTTCGTATCCTTTATTCTGCAGAAAAAGAATATGTGAATGCAGGCTGTCAATTTCATCGTCTACCCACAGAATGGTTCCTAATGGCATGTTTTCCTATTTCGTATTTCTAAAGATAGTTTATCAGTCAGTCATTCCTAAATTTGCTGCCTGGAATGAATTCTTTTAACAAAATCAAAATGGCCGCAGGATCCCGGAAAATTATTAATGATCCGGTTTATGGATTTATCACCATCGACCATCCCCTGATTCTTGAAGTTATCCGCAATCCATTCTATCAGCGTCTGCGCCGCATTCAGCAAATGGGTTTTGCCAACCTGGTATATCCAGGCGCCGTGCATACCCGTCTCCACCATTCACTGGGCGCATATCACCTCATGTGTAATGCGCTTTCCGCGCTTAAAGGAAAGGGTATTGAAATTTCTGAAGATGAGGAGCTGGGTGCTAAAATGGCTATTCTTCTGCACGACGTGGGTCATGGGCCCTTCTCGCATGCACTTGAAAATAACCTGATCGAAAACCTCGATCATGAATCCGTTTCATTGCAGATCATGCAATTGCTGAACCGGGAAATGAATGGAGCACTGGGCACAGCCATCGCCATTTTCACCAATCTTTATCCGAAAAAATTTCTGCACCAGCTGGTATCCGGTCAGCTCGATGTGGACCGCATGGATTATCTCAACCGGGATAGTTTTTTTACCGGTGTTTCCGAAGGCGTGATCGGTTACGACCGGATTATTCATATGCTGACCGTGCACAATGGTGAATTGATGGTGCAGGAGAAGGGAATTTATTCAATTGAGAAATTCCTGGTAGCCCGGCGACTCATGTATTGGCAGGTATACCTGCACAAAACCGTAGTGAGCGCAGAAAGTATGCTGGTGAAAATCATACAGCGCGCCAGGGAAAGGATCCGACAGGGCGATCAAATATTTTCCGGTTCAGAATCACTGGATTTTTTTCTTTCCCATTCACCACAGGATCCTTCGGAATGGCTGGAAGCATTTAGTATGATGGACGACAATGATATCCTGAGTGCATTAAAATCCTGGATGAGGGAAACAGATCCGGTATTATCCAATCTGAGTGCGATGTTAATCAACCGGCAACTGCTCAAGGCAAAACTGCAGGCAGAACCCTTTGACGTCTTGCTGGTAGAAAAATATTTAAACCAGGCCGCCAGTTTACTGGATATCTCAAAACTAGACGCCGCGTATTTTGTTTTCACAGGAGAGCACACCAATACAACCTATAATCCGATGGATGAAAAAATTAATATTCTTTTTAAAGACGGGACTGTGCGGGATATCTCCCAGGTAGATAATGCCCTTATCCACCGGAGTCTCTCAACGGCGGTTAAAAAATTCTATATTTGTTACCTGACGGGAGAATAATTTAAACGACTATCATTCCAAATTCATTTCTATGCAATTTTCTGCCGCCCAGATCGCTGTGTTGATCAATGGTAAGCTGGAAGGTGATCCGGAAGTGCTTGTAAATAATTTCGGAAAAATCGAAGAAGCTCAGGCCGGTCAGCTTGCTTTTCTGGCGAATCCGAAATACGAAGAGTATTTGTATAGCACCCGGGCTTCCATTATCATCGTAAATGATAACCAGGTGCTGAAAGAAAAAATCAACGCCACCCTCATCCTGGTTCCCGATGCATACGGGGCGTTTGCGTCACTTCTTTCCAAATACCAGGAAATGATGAACCAGCAGCTTACCGGTATCCAGGAGCCCGTTTATATTTCGAAAACGGCCTCTCTGAGTGAAAACGTATTTATCGGCGCATTTGCCTATATCGGCAACAATGTGAAACTTGGGAAAAATGTAAAAATTTATCCGCAGGTTTATATCGGGGACGATGTTTCCATAGGCGACAATACGGTCATTTACCCGGGTGTTAAAATATATCATCGTTGTGTTATTGGCGCCCAGGTAACCATTCACGCAGGTTCCGTTATCGGAGCAGATGGATTTGGTTTTGCACCACAGGCCGACGGCAGCTTCAAAAAAATCCCGCAGATGGGAAATGTGGTGATCGAAGATTATGTTGAAGTGGGTTCGAATGCTACCATCGACCGGGCAACCATCGGCTCAACCTTAATAAAAAAAGGTGTCAAGCTCGACAACCTAATCCAGATTGCGCATAACGTTGAAATAGGAATTAACACGGTAATCGCCGCCCAGAGCGGGGTCTCGGGCAGTACCAAGCTTGGGAAAAATGTGATGGTTGGCGGACAGGTTGGCATCGTCGGACATATCCAGATTGCAGACGGGAGTAAAATCAATGCGCAAAGCGGCGTCACCAAATCCATGAAAATCCCGAATAGTGCAGTTACAGGAAGTCCGGCCTTTGATTATACGAGTGCCCTGCGCGCGCAGGCAGCTGCCCGCAAGCTTCCTGATTTTGAGAAAAGAATCATTGAGTTGGAAAAACTCATTCAACAATTTCTTGCGGAAAAAGTTTCTTAAGCTGGAGGCGCAAGGCTTAAGGCGTAAAGCAAAAGGGAAATTAAATTTCAACACATCAAATTTTAAAAATGGCTGATCAATCTGCATTTCTGAACGCGGTAAAATCAGGATATACTTTCAAATCTGAATCCGTCAAGATCGGAATCGGTATGCTGGATGGTAAAACGGTTGCCGGCGCCGACATCAATCTCCCTTTGAAAACGATGAACCGTCATGGATTAATTGCCGGGGCAACGGGTACGGGTAAAACAAAAACGCTCCAGATGATCAGCGAGTCACTGAGTAATGCCAGTGTTCCGGTGCTGGTCATGGATATTAAGGGTGATCTCAGTGGCATTGGCGCGGCTGGCACCGTGAATGCGAAAATCACTGAACGATGCGCAGCCATCAATATCAAGTACGAACCACAGGCTTTCCCGGTTGAATTCATGACGCTCAGCAATGAAAAGGGTGTTCGGTTACGCGCCACCGTGAGTGAGTTCGGTCCCATTTTATTATCCCGCATTCTTGAACTCAACGATACCCAGGAGGGCCTTGTTGCGATGATCTTTAAATATTGTGACGACAATAAACTGCCGCTTCTGGATCTGAAAGATTTCATCAAAGTGCTCCAGTATATTTCCAATGAAGGAAAAACGGAGATCCAGCAGGCTTATGGCCAGATTGCGACCACCTCAACCGGAACCATACTTCGAAAAGTAATCGGCCTGCAACAACAGGGAGCAGATGTTTTTTTTGGCGAGAAGAGTTTCGAAGTGGCAGATCTGATGCGTATTTCAGACGACGGCCGTGGAGAGGTGAATGTGTTACGCGTTACCGATCTCCAGGACAAACCCAAATTATTTTCCACTTTCATGTTGCAGTTGCTGGCGGAATTATATGCGTCCTGCCCCGAAGAAGGCGATGTGGAAAAACCCAAACTCGTAATATTTATTGATGAGGCGCATCTGGTTTTCGAAGAAGCCAGTGATGCACTTCTGAAACAAATAGAAACCATTGTAAAACTGATCAGGTCAAAAGGCATTGGTATATTTTTCTGCACGCAAAATCCAACGGATGTTCCACCCGGTGTGCTGGCCCAGCTGGGATTGAAAGTGCAACATGCTTTGCGTGCATTTACGGCCAATGACCGCAAAGCAATCAAACAAGCTGCAGAAAATTATCCGACCAGTGTATTTTATAAAACGGAAGACCTCATTACAGCTCTCGGTATCGGGGAAGCATTGGTAACGATGCTGGATGAAAAAGGCGTTCCGACTCCTCTGGTTCATTGTATGATGGCGCCTCCTAAAAGCCGGATGGATATTTTAACGCCTGGAGAAATCGATGCGATTACGGCAAAGTCAAAACTAATTCCAAAATATAATCAGGTAATAGACAGTCAGAGTGCTTATGAAATCCTGACACAGAAGTTACAGGATGCTGCCAATAAAAACGCCACCAATCCCGTCAAGCCGGGAGCCAAGCCGGAACCTTCCACTCTTGATAAAATTCTGAACAGCGGGGCGGCCAAACAGGTGGAAAGAACTGCCGCCAGTATGATCACCCGCGGATTGCTCGGCGCACTGGGACTCGGAGGACGCAGCAGCTCCAAAAAGTCAGGTTGGTTCTAGATTGAAACTATTAAACCTTGAATATGAAACATCCACTTCAACAAATTAACCGGAGGAAATTCCTGCATCATTCCACCCTGACAGCCGTTGGTGCCGGCGCACTGAGTCTGATTCCCTTACTGGATTTCGCCCAGGCTTCTGCAGATCCGAATATCAATATTATCGGGCCGAGAGAAGGATATTCACCACAGATCGGTATCCTGGTTTCCCAATTGGAATGGGTCAGGGCCAGTGTAATCAGTGCAACGAAAGGGCTTACCCAGCCCCAGCTTGATTTCCTGGTAGATTCACAATCCAATACCATCGGTGCGTTGCTTATGCATCTGGCCGCCACAGATACCATTTACCAGGATCTTACTTTCTATAACCTGCCGAATTTTAGTCCCGCGAATAAAAATAAATTTGCTGTGGCCATGGAGTTAGGAGATGAAGGAAGAAAACAAATTAAAGGGCATGACCTGGATTATTATTTGGCCATTCTCACGGAAGTTCGCGAAACCACGCTGAAGGAATTTAAGAACAGGGATGATATATGGTTTCAGGAGGTAGATCCCGAATTTTTTGGAGGGCCCACAAATAATTTCTGCAAATGGTTCCATGTATGCGAACATGAAGCCAACCACCGGGGTCAGATGACTGTAATCAGAAAACGATTACCCGGAAATCATTCGAAAGGAGAATAACGCGAGACGCCTAACGCCTAACGCCTAAAACTGATACAATCTAAAGTCCAGGGTGGGCTCTGAATATTTATGCCCTTTACCATTTAATAATTAAATGAATCATCATTCATAATTCGTAAATAATAGCCTCACCTTCTCCCCCTTCCTCCTCCAGAACCCCCACCACTTCCTCCACCTCCACCACCACCCCCGAATCCGCCGCCACCCCCGCCAAAGCGGTCAGCGCCTCCAGAAGCCCCGCCACTGCTGCGGTTGCCGCCTCCCCATTGACTGGCCTCGGTATTGCCCCTGCTCCGGGACTGTGCGGCACTTGAAATTTCCGGCGAGGGTGCGCTCGCAGATGACTTTGTCTGCGTAGGGTGGGTAGCCGCTGAAGAAGTTGTTGCCGGTTTTGTGCCTGATGCGGGGGTCCAGCTTCCATTTCCGCCATATTTATTCCAGCCATCGCCGGTATTCTTATAAACATTTCCATCCTTGGAGGCATACATATCGCCGTTAGCTGATTTAGCTACCCCTCCACTGCTGTTTGGGCCAGTCCCGGCAATGGCTTTCCCTCCATTTGTATTCCGTGCACCGGCAACCGTCTGACCATTATCGTTGGTGGCATGAGCCGTTTGCGTTGCCGTGCCGTGACCATTATTATAAACTGAAGTGCCTGCCTGACCATTGGCGCCCGAGCCCTGTCGGGTTGCAGCAGATGCGCCTGTGTACGGGTTGTAAGCCTGTGCTGCACTACGTGTACCATAAGGAGTAGATACTGAACCACCGCGGGCCGCTGTGCCAGTGTAGGGATTGTACGCCTGACCGACAGATGCCGATCCATAGGGTCCATAAGCAGTTGCGCTGCGGGCGTATGTTCCGGTAGATGAATTATAGGAAGCCCGGTAAGTAACCCCTCCATATGGATATGGGTGGTATGCATAAGCCCCATAAGTGTACATTCCTCCATAACAAACCGGAAAGCCAACCGGTGGATAGTAGTAATAGGGAGGTGCATACCAGCCTGTTCCGGAAGCGATGATGACGCCGACACCTACCCCGACAATGAATGCGCCCATGTAACCGGCTGTGTAGCTGGCCTGGACCGTTCCTGTACTGGTTACCGTTTGTGTAACGTACGTTACATTGTATACAGGTGAACTTGAGGGAATGGTATAAATGGCCTGCGGAATAGAAGTTGCCACGACCCAGGGCCCCTGCGGTGTGGATGATACATACCATAAGGCGTTGATGCAGGCATAATAAGAATTACTGCTGATCATGATCACCTTATTCGTTGTGTTTTGTGCATAGGAAAGTGACGTGCCATCAATCGCTATAAATTTAGGCTCGCCGGAATAACTGATGGTTACAGGAGGAACCGCTTTGGGATCCACATCCACCTTGGTTGGTATTTGTGCAATCATAACGGCATCCGCTGCCTGGTCTGTTCCGGGTATCGCACTGAGGACAGCTGCTACAGGACTCGATTCAGGAATATTAGCAAAATCAGCGGGAAGATTCGGTGTTGCATATACCCAGGGGCCGTTTAAACTGGGGGCACTGAACCATCTTCCGGATGTCAGAAAATAATATAAAGAGGTCTGGTCTGAAAATAAAAGGTAACTGGATGTATTCGAGGCATATGTTAAACTGGTTCCGGGAACCGGCTTCATAGTAGGCACACCCTGAAAAAGCATGATTTCGGCTGGACTGGTGGAATAAAAAACCATTGGCATGGTACCTGTTTTAGCAGGTGCAGGAAAAGATCCTTTAAGGACCTTTGTCCAGTTTTCATCCTTTGCCAGTCCGGTTAGCGTTTTAGGCAGTTTGTTCGTGTAGGTCCAAGGCCCCTGCAAATGCTGGGATGTTTGCCATTCTTTGTCGTCAAAGAGATAATACAGGTTAGTTTTAGGATCCTGGAAAAGAGGCCAGTTTGCGTTAAAAACGTATTTCATGCCTCCTTTACTGGCATCCGTTACAGCGGCTTCTCCCTGGAGCTGTAGCAGGATAGCGGGCGTATTACTCACATAAATAGTAGGCGGATCATTTTTCAGATTTAAAGCGCCAGATGGCTTTTCTTTTTTCGGAGTAGCGGCAACAATCCTATCCATCGAAATAGTAACGGTTTTTGTTACATCCAGAAATTCCCTCACTTTCTGGCCCATGGTTGCGGCACCTGCTTCGTCCAGTGATGGAAAATGCACGTCGCTAACTGACATATTAAAAATGGTAGCCATTCTGGTGTAAGTATCCACTGTGGTTGACGAGGTGATATAAACAACCCCTACTATTTCTTTCTGCTGGTAAGGAGTAAACGAAAAAGCCATTCTGAAATTCAGGGTGGTATAATTTGGCCAATCTTCAACCTGCGGTGTATAAAGCACCAGAATGGAGCCATTATTCGTTAACTGTCTCGGCCATCCCGGATCCTGCGCAAATGACGAGATCGAGATAACCATTGTCAGCATGATTAAATAAAATTCCTTTTTCATATATTATACGTTTCAAAAAACACATTAAATAATAATGAGTCTGCCTGAAAAAAGTATCAGGGAGATTTCCAAACAATAAAAGGCAAAGAGCCTGAATGGATTTTACAGCAGGATAGCGGGCTATAAAGTTAATGCTGTTCCCCCTCGAATTTATCGGCCGGGGATTAAATAAGCGGAGTTAACGGTTAAATATTGGATGACGGTTGACGGTTGACGGTTGGCGGTTGGCGGTTGGCGGTTGAAAATTTTTACGTTGACTGTTCAGCGTTCCGCGTTAAGCGTTCGGCGTTGAGCGTTCCGCTTTTAACCTAATTGACCACGATTACAAACCCTTTTCTGAATTGCATGGCCTTGGTATCGGTATTTCGATAAGTGGCCATCCAGACATAAGTTCCATTTGGAGCCGGCATACCATTATAGGTTCCGTTCCAGCCTTTGCCAAAATCATTTGAGAGGTATACCAGTTTACCATAACGATCGAAAATCTGAATACGGTATTCAGTCATATTGCAGGGATGCAACGGACGGAAAAGATCATTCAATCCGTCGTTGTTCGGCGTAAAGGCATTGGGCAAAGTCAGCTCGCAGGTGCAGGTTTTTCTGGCAATGTGTACTGCGGCCGTGTCGTAACCGCATCCATTATGTGCAATCACCTGGTAGATTCCTGAATCACCAACCTCATAAGAAAGGGCAGTACTTGCATCCTGCCATGCAAAATCATTCGCGTTGGTTTTTACACGTAATACAAATTCTTCACCCACACAAAGGGATGTGTCCCGGCCAATATATAAATCGAGGCTGTCATTAAAGGTTACGTTGAGACTATCCATATAAATACACTGACCTACCTGGGCGACGACACTATACTTTCCGGGTTCATAAACATAGTAAGTGGATTGTCCGGTCTGATTCTGATCGTCCCGCTGCGGCGGATCGGAAGACCATTTATAAGTACCATTGCCAAAATCCGCATCCAGGATCAGTGTACTTCCCTTACAGATCGCGGTATCGTTAAAATCAAGATTTTTATTTCCGCGGTATGTGATGTCAATGGTATCCACCACTTCACACTGACTGGCAACAGTTACAAAGACCCAGTATCTCGCCTGTTTGGATATCTGAATCGTTTGGGTCTGCTCATTCGTGCTCCACATATACGCCGACGCACCGGTTACATTAGCAGTTAAAGGAAATATTTCCTTTGGACATAACAAAGTATCCGGGCCCAATGAAAAGGGTGGTGCCGGGTAGTTTGAATAGGTAATGTTCACTGTATCCTTATAGATGCCACAGCCGGGTACCGTGACCGTGGCTACATACTGACCACCAGGTGCGCGCGTTAACAATTGTCCGAGCGTTTCTCCCGGAATGATCGTTCCATTCAGCTCCCATGCATAATTACCATTTTGTGTTGACGCGTTCAGGGTCAGGGTATCTCCCGCACACATGACATGGTCATCCCCTAATTTAATATTGGGCAGGTTGCTGTAAAAAATTCCAATCGAATCTGTTACGGCGCATCCGTCTATCCGCACTGAATAAACACCTGTTTTAGTTATTTTCAGCACCGGTGTCGTAGTTGCGCTGTCATCGTTCCATTTGTAAACAGCACCCGGGATAACGGGTGCGGACAGACTGGTATCTTCTTTCTGACAAAGAAAAATATCGGGCCCGAAATTATAGGAAACGGGGGTTATCACATGAATGGTATCATATATCCTGATCGTGTCCCCTGCATACAGAATCATCAGGGAAACGGGGTAATCACCCGTACCAGCATATAAATGCGTAGGATTTCTTGCTCCGGTGGCAGTATTATAAATTCCCGAAGCTGGATCTCCGAAATTCCACGCAATCTTGTCCGGATTTGCAACGGTTTTAAAAACAGAAGCGTCAAATACAATCTTATAATTTACGCAGGTGGAATTATATGTTATGCTGTCTTTCTGAGCCGATGCAGAAAGAAAGAATAAGCAGATACCCATCACCGTGAGTATAAAATATTTTAGTCTGTTGATCAATGGGGAGCTTTTATCATAGTCCTTACCTGTTGAGTTGAACCGTTTTGTAAACGTGCGTAATAAACGCCTGCCGCAAAAGCGCTTCCGTTAAATACGACTGAGTATTCTCCTTTGTCGTAGTTGGCGCTTACCGGAACAGCAATGAGTTTACCGGAAACATCAAAAATCTGAATCATCGTATATCCGCCATCCGTTTTAAATCTGATGGTTGTGGAATTAACAAAAGGATTCGGATCATTGCGAATCAGTTTATCACCCAGTGTACTGGGTGGTTGTACCACGGTACAGGCTGACGCTTCCACCAGCGGCAGGTACTGGTAATTCTTATACAGCATGGTATTGATATCCGCAGGGTCCACACAGAACCAGTCGCGTAAAACCGTTGCATAAACCGACCTGAAATCATATTGCATGGGCAGGTTGGCACCACTATCCAATGAAGCCGGCAATTCGGGTGGATCGCCTAGTACACCCTGCTTAACCGGATCACCAAATAAAAACACCGGTTGGGCTGCGCCATGATCGGTTCCAAAACTACCATTGGATTTGATCCTTCTTCCAAACTCTGAAAAAGTCATTCCCATCACGCGTTTGCTCACACCCAATTGGGTCAGGTCGGTCTGAAAAGCCGATATCGCTTCAGATACTTTCTTCAATAATTGTGCGTGATTACCCGATAATGTATCTCCCGAATCAACCTGCGAACCATGGGTATCGAACCCTCCCAAACCCACCATATATACTTTTGTTTTCAATCCACCCGCAATAAGCTTCGCAACCGTTTTCAGCTGCGCTGCCAGCAAGTTATTCGCCGGATAAGGGGATTGGGTTGCCGCTTTCGCAGCTGCGCTTACAATCAGATCAGCATATTTATTTGTTTGCCTTGCAACGGTTCTCAGGTAGGTTAGTTCCGTGCCCATGGGAGAGTCGGGAACATCGCCGGTACTTGCACTGATCAGATTATAAAAATCTATATCGGTCGGAACTGCCATGGCAGTAAAGCCACCCGGGCCCATAAAACTTTCAGATACAACCGAACCGATCTGGATGGCCAGGGGATCCGGCATTGTTGCATTGGGATATCCGATAGGGAAATTTTCGTAAGTCGTACTCAGGAATCGTCCGGCCCAGCCGGTATTCAGATATTGATTTGAATCAGCACCCGTCAGCCAGATATCTGTGGAACGAAAATGTGACCCATTCGGTTCCGGATAACCAACAGAATACAAAATAGTGAGTTTGTCTTCATTATACAATTGCTGCATACCCGTCATGGACGGATGCAAACCTGCTTTCGAGTAACCGCTCAACGGAAGAACTTTGCCTTCCGGAATGGCTATGTTCTGACGAGAGTTCAGATAATCGCCATAGTTTATCAGCGGTACTACCGTATTCAGGCCATCGTTTCCCCCGGAAAGTTGTATGATGACAAATACGTGATCGTTGTCCGCTGCACCTGCAAGCGTTTCAAAAAACCCGGCAGCGCCAAATGCCTTCACTGTAAAACCATTCACGAGTGAAGGAAAAATGGCCGATGCCGGAATTACGTTTTTTAAAAAATTTCGTCTTTTCATAGCTTCGGATTCAGATTATGAAAGATGGTATTCAGGAAGGTTCATCAGATATTTATAAAAAGTCTGCAGTCGGCTGAACACGACTCCTTTGGCAACATCATCCGCAGGATTTGTTGTGTAGGCATTCCACGCATCGGTCCAGTAATAGTCCGTTGTCAGACCCCCGAGTAAAATAGTCTGTTTTATAGATGTTATTGTGTCTGTGGAAACCGGAACACGATATAAGATATCCAGTGAATCACTGATCAGTTTATTTGGATCTCCCGGATTTGGCAGGGATTGCGCAAATGCGATAGGATCAATCTCAAGCTTGACCATATTCATCCCGCCGATCCCAGTTGAAATCATCTGATCCGTGAATGCATTTCGCTGTGTATAGGTTACTGAGTTGATCCAAAGTTCATGATAGGCTGCGCCCTGATAATAAGGATACCATCCGGCAACCTCCGGCTGACATAGTAATTCCTGCTGTAATTCCCTGCAAATTCCGAGTTGAATTTCCCAGGCAGAATAACTGGATCCGTTATCCGTAAGATCCGGCATCTTTACTTGGAATTCATGAATCAGCCCGAGCACAAAATCTATGGGACTCTTAATCAGACAGGCACTTGAATACGCCATATTATAGAAATGCTCGCTTTTCAGAAGAACTGACATGGCTGCCGTAATATCATACCCACTGTTGCGGAATACATTGGCAAGCGGAGTGATAATGTTGTTTTCGATCGAATCATCGATCTTGTAATAAACGAAAAAACTATACAGTTTCCGGCAGATGAATTTTGCTGCTTCCGGGCTGCTGAAAAGCATATTCAACAGATCGTCCAATTCGCTAGCGCCGGCTGCTCCGGATCTTCCGGTGATGATCGTGCTTCCGTAAAAATTGGAAAAACTTTTATTCTGATCATCATGACCAGCAACATCGAAAAAGTAGGTAAAATATGGGTCAACAGAGTGGCCGGTCAGTACACGCGTTGCCCCTCCCACATCCCCTTCTGTATAATGTGACCCTAATCCTTTTCCAATTGTATATAATTCCTGTAACTCCCTTCCATAATTTTCATTGGGAGAAGTTTTTTTGTTTGTGTTGCCATTTAATGCGCAAAGCATAGCCGGACTCAGCGTCATCTGTTTCACCATCTGTTTCATATTCCCCAATGCATTCGAGCGCAGGATAAGATAATAATCGTACCAGAGCCGGGAGGGAATGTTTGTCAGGCTGGCGGAATTTATCGCAAAATGATTTTGCCAGAAAAGTGTGAGTTTTTCGTGAATACTTCTTTTCTCATTCAGCAGATTACCTGTCAGCCAACACTTGAGGGAATCCGCTCTCATTCCATTCAAATTGGTGTCAACATAATCTATTCCCGAGTTTATCCAGGTATCCCAGGCAGCAACGCCCGTGGGATCTGTATAACCATTGGAACTATAAGAATTCAGTGGAACAGTTGTAGGTGCGGCGGTTGGCGTGAGTATTTGATCTACCGCCTGCGACATAGTAAGACCAAGAAAATAATTGAGATCGTCAACCTTCACGCCGAAAAGGGTTCTTTTCAGAAGATGTACCACTTCAGTGGTTGTCCATTCGCCGGTGTACTCATCTAATCCATCCGCTAATTCAGCACTCCGGTGTACAGTCTTACCCGAAGCGGTAATTTCTGGTTTTTCCATGGATTGGTTGTTTTGTTGGATTTGGATTACAACGTCTGAAATAGCAATTAGTGTTCCAAAAACAGATTAATTTTGGCTCCAACAAAGAAAAAATATGGAGTTCCGGATCGAAAAAGACACCATGGGGGAAGTAAAAGTACCATCCGACGCTTACTACGGAGCACAGACCCAGCGTAGTATAGATAATTTTAAAATCGCACAGGACATCAATCGCATGCCGAAGGAAATCATCAGCGCCTTTGCCTACCTGAAAAAGGCAGCGGCACTCACGAACCTCGACGCGGGAATTCTATCTGAAGAAAAGGCGAAACTGATCGGAAGGGTTTGCGATGAGATCCTGGAAGGCAAGCTGGACGCGTATTTCCCGCTGGTCGTATGGCAAACAGGCAGCGGCACGCAAAGTAATATGAATGTGAATGAAGTGATCGCGTACCGGGGTCATGTATTGCAGGGAGGGTCGCTGAATGACAAGGAAAAATTTTTACATCCGAATGATGACGTCAATAAATCGCAGTCTTCCAATGATACTTTTCCTACGGCAATGCATATCGCCGCCTATAAAACACTTGTGGAAGTTACGATACCTGGTATCGAAAAACTACGAAATACCCTCGCATCGAAATCAAAGGAATTCATGCGGGTGGTGAAGATAGGCCGCACACATTTTATGGATGCGACGCCATTAACTGTCGGTCAGGAATTCAGCGGATATGTTTCTCAGTTAGATCACGGCCTCAAAGCGATTAAAAATACCCTTGCGCACCTTTCTGAACTTGCCTTGGGGGGCACCGCGGTGGGTACCGGAATCAATACGCCGGATCATTATTCGGAAAACGTCGCGGCTTATATTGCAAAACTGACCGGACTTCCTTTCGTAACTGCAGAAAATAAATTTGAAGCCCTGGCCGCGCATGATGCGATCGTGGAATCTCATGGCGCCCTGAAAACCGTTGCTGCCAGTCTCATGAAAATTGCCAATGATATACGCATACTGGCTTCGGGACCGCGAAGCGGCATTGGAGAATTATTCATTCCGGATAACGAACCGGGTTCGTCCATCATGCCGGGTAAAGTGAATCCCACTCAGTGTGAGGCGCTTACCATGATCTGCGCACAGGTGATGGGTAATGATGTTGCCATTAATATCGGTGGCGCGCTGGGAAATTTTGAGTTGAATGTTTTCAAACCCCTGATGATTTATAATTTCATACATAGTGCGCGGCTGCTCGGTGAAGGCTGTGTCAGCTTCAATGATAAATGCGCAGTCGGAATTAAACCCATTGAACAAAACATCAAAAAAAATGTGGACAATTCGCTGATGCTGGTTACCGCCCTCAATACGAAAATCGGATACTACAAAGCTGCCGAGATTGCACAGAAAGCACATAAGGAAGGAACCACACTGAAAGAAATGGCCGTCAAACTCGGTTATGTAACCCCGGCAGAATTTGATGAATGGGTTGATCCGAAGAAGATGGTGGGAAAGCTCGACTAATTGTCAATTGTTAATTGATAATTGTTAATGGCAGTCTGCCATTCCTGTGAATTATGGAAATAATATCAGGCATAATTGACAATTAATCCCGCAAATGCGGGAACAATTAACAATTATCGCAGGACTAATATCTTCTGAGTGGTAACATTCACCCCTTTTCCATCCTGCATTTTAAAAATATATAATCCCGAAGGGATATTTCCCAGGCTCACTATAAAATGACTACTGGAAAAAGTTTCAGTAAGAACCATTCTTCCCGAAACGTCATACAATGAAACGATGAAAGGTTGCTGCAACAGGTCCCGGCATAAAACTTCCAGGTGATCTCTCGCCGGATTCGGGAAAACGATGGTGGTATTAATCTTTTCCTTTTTTGCAATGACTGGCGCTGATTGCGTCTCAAGCGTTTCAGGTAAATAAACCATTCTTAAAATATGGCCGGGAGTTTTTGTAGCAACTGTGGCGCCCGAAAATCCACCTGTGGGACCGGAAGTGGATCCAGAGCTGTCTATCGCCAGAAATAATGTATCCCCTGTCGGAGCGATAGCCAGATCCCTGATCCGGTATTCATGCAGATAAGGAATCGTGTCCGTTATCTGCGCTGTGCTCGAACTATCTACTCCTGACCCATCCGACTTGAGTTTGAGCCGGTACATACCCAGTTTTAAAGAAGTAACTAATAATGAATTAGTCCAGCCGGGAATATATACTTTGTCGTAATAGTCAATACTCGAGGGGGCAATGGTCGGCCAGGTATAATTGGATGAACCGCTGGAAGGAATACTGTTTCCGCTAACATTAAAAAAAGAAAATAGTGGCTCCTTTACATTATTTGCAATGCAAAAAGGCTTTTCACTGGCGATGGTCTGGTTGGCCAGTTTATCATTGTTTGGATTTGCATCCGCCGTCGTATAGTTATCATCACACATGCCCGCTACTTTTGGCCAGCCATAATTTCGTCCCGGTGATATAATATTTACTTCATCGTCCGATTTGTCGCCGTGTTCAGAATTATATAAAATATATTGTGCGCCAATATGTGCCCAAACAAGTCCCTGGGCATTCCGGTGACCAAAGGAATAAACGGCATTTACATTTCCGGAAACGGAGTTCACGAATGGATTGTCATTGGGTATCCAGGGACTATACGCCCCGTCGTCCAGATCTCCGTCATCTTCCGTATTGAGGCGCAGGACTTTCCCCTCATACACGTCCTTATTCTGCGCATTATTGGTTCGTAATCCATTATTGAACTGACCCGCACCCTGGTCGCCAATAGTATAGTAAAGATGATATTTCCCATCACTCTCCGGAACGGGGCTTACTTTCAGTCTGCCGGAATTATGGTCGTTACTCCCCATCAGATTATCAATCACAATCGTTGGCGAACCCAGTGAATGTGATACAGTATTGTAGGTATATCGAAGTATTTTGGTTTTGTAATAACAAGGCTGGTTGGTTACGGAACCGGACCCGGCGCAACTGCTGTTATTGGGAGATCCGCTGGTTCCATAGGTATCATATACCATCGCTACAAATACATAGGGTTTCCCCGTGAGCAATTGAGGATGCAGGGCAAGGCCCATGAGTCCGCCCTGAGGAGCCGGATATCCATTCGGCATGTCATAATAATTAAAAGTTGGTATACTGTTGAGATCGAGGAGTACGCGGTTGCCCTTATTGCCCGGATGAATTTTCCAGATGCGGTATCGATGGGCCTCGGTGATCCAGAGTGAATCGTCAGGACCATAGGTTATTTCCCAGGGAAAGCTGAGTCCTTTATTATGAGATGGAATATCGTACAGCGGATATAAAGTGTCAATCTTAAAAAATTGACCGTTGAATGAAACGATCTGGCCATATCCGATAAAAGACAATACAATACATGAAAGTACCAGGAGGAACTTTTTCATCGGTATCGGATTTGATAGTTCAGGTTAAAATGAACAGTACATAAACATACAAAAAAACAACTCCTTTTGAAATAGGAAATCTACCCGGCCGGGTGTAGTAAATAAACGATAATCATCTAAAAATCATAACTTTATACTGATATTTCTTCATGAGAGCCCCAACATTATGTGGCGAATGTGGAACTATGAAAATTAGAAAAGGGGAAATGGAAAAAGTAAATGACAATTTGCAAATTTGAATTTGGCGTTCTGCGTTAAGCGTTAAGAGTTAGGCGTTAGTCGTTCCGCGCTTAGTTCAGCAGATAATTCTTTTTTTTCCGGAAGTTTTTTTACGAAGCGTTTTTGGAAAAGAAAGAGGGCGATCACACCGAGTGAGATTGATGCATCCGCGATATTAAATACAGGACTGAAGAACTCAAATTCATCGCCGCCTACAAACGGAAACCATCCGGGGTAATGCGTTTTGATAATGGGAAAATATAGCATATCAACCACCCTTCCGTGAAGAAAGCCCGCATATCCGTGGGCCGGGAATATTTTTGCAACATGATCGTATGTGCTTTCTTCGAAAATCAAACCGTAAAACATACTGTCGATCAGGTTGCCGAGTGCGCCTGCGAAAATGAGGCCGGCACAGATGATATAACCGTTATGATAATTTTTTTTAATCAGGGTACGTATATAATAAATACCAAAAATCACGGCAGCCAGCCGGAATAATGTAAGGAACATCTTTCCAAAATTGCCGCCGAATTTCCATCCCCAAGCCATGCCTTCGTTCTCAACAAAAAATAACTGGAATTTTCTGCCCAGTATATGAATGCCGTTATCATAAGGAGACACCGGTGACCGGTAAAAAGCATCCCAGGTATGACTCAGCGGCATGTGCGTTTTGATCCAGATCTTCAGTGCCTGGTCTGCTATAATAATCAGCAAAACGATAAAAATGATCTTTCTTTCTTTCATAATGAGCCGCAAAGATAATAAGTTAGGAAAACACGAATCCCTTCCAATTTGTGAATACTTTATTCAAAATAAACGCGCTTAACCCTTTGAGAGATTCCTGCCAATATATCATAAGCGATGGTCCCGGCCCATCTGGCCAATTCGGCCACCGATAACTCATTCCCGAAAATCAACACTTCGTCACCCTCCCTGGCCTCCGGTATTTCAGATATGTCGATCATCGTCATATCCATGCAAATGCTGCCGATCGTGGGTACAAATTTGCCTTTGTACCACACTTTCCCGATTCCGTTGCCCAGTGAACGCGGATAACCATCTGCATATCCCATGCGCAGGGTGCCGATTTTCATAGGATGATTCGCTATCCCAAGCCGGTTATAGCCAATCGTTTCTCCTGCTGCCAGTTCTTTGATCTGTGCAATCGTTGTTTTCAATGAGCCCACTTCTTTCAGGTCCAGTAAGTCCGAAGCCGCGGGATCAATACCATATAAGCCGATGCCCAGTCTTACCATATCCAGCTGGAGGGAAGGGTTCCGGACAATCCCCGCTGAATTTGAAATATGCCTGATAAATGGATAGCCCACCGAATCCTGTATGCGCGCGGCTATTGCCTGATACCTCTCAAATTGCTTTTGTGTGAAATCGTCCTGCTGGGCTTCTTCACTGGCTGCCAGGTGACTGAAAACGGACTGTACCCTGAAAACGCCTGCTTTTAACTGTTCCAGTAATTCAGGTATCTGTGAAGCAGCAAATCCTAAACGGTTCATGCCGGTTTCCAATTCGATATGAATAGGAAAAAGTCCGATCGCCTCCTGTTTTATCAGCTTTTGTAAAGCGGTCAGTCCGCGGAAAGAATAAATAACCGGTTCGAGCTGCCATTCAACCAAAGATCCCAGCGCGTTTTCCTCTGTGTTCATAACTACTATGGGTAACCGAATACCGGCTTTTCGGAGAGACACACCTTCATCGATGTAGGCAACACCCAGATAATCCACTTTATGAAATTCGAGCAGGCGCGCAATTTCGAAGCCACCCGTACCATATGAAAACGCCTTGACCATGGCCATGATCTTTGTCGCAGGCAAGAGGACCTGCTGATACTGCCTGAGATTTTGCGCCATTGCATCGAGGTTTACTTCCAGCAGTGTTTCATGCACCTGTAGCGAGAGCAATTGATCGATTCGTTCGAAACCATATACCCGGGCGCCTTTCAGCAGGATAGTCTCATCCCGGAACTCCAGCCCCGGTAGTGCATTCAAAAAGCTTTCGGTTGTTCTGAAGAATACTTTCTCTTTTACCCCCGAATCGCTAAAGAACAAATCACTCACTGACAACTGTTCGCCAATACCGATCAACCGGTCAACCGGGTATTTTTTAAGCAACTCAGCCACTTCCCTGTACAGGGAGTGCGGCTTCCTGCCGGTTTCCAGTATATCTGACAATATAAGTGTACGCTTTGGGTGTTGTTTCTGCTGGGATAAAAAATCAAGGGCCATCCTTAATGAGCTGATATCGGCGCTATAACTGTCATTAATAACCGAAGAATGGTTAATTCCGGTTTTCATTTCCATTCGCATGGCCAGTGGATTGAGCCGGTTGAGACGGTCCTGTATTTCAGTTAACGGGATTGGCATATATAACATCACCGCAATACAGGTCAGTGCATTTTGAATGGATGCATCATCTTCAAAACCAATTTCCAGTTCGATGGTCTCTTCCCTGTATTCTATCGTGATCCGTGATTTTCCTTTTTGCCGGCTTATCTTTTTAACCTGAATGGTTCCATCCAAGTCTCTTCCTATGGAAATCAGGCTGGGTGTGGGATGCACGAAATGCCAGGCCAGTATGGTTTTTTTTAATTCAGGTTGATCGGCAGGATAAATCAGCGCGGTTGAATTTTTAAACAGGTCCAGTTTCTCCAGGATTTTTGCGTGTGTATTTTCAAACCCTTGGTCATGCGCTTCTCCGATATTAGTAAATATGCCAATTGTCGGTTTTATAATTGCTTCCAGTGCTTTCATTTCACCCACCTGGGAAATGCCCGCTTCAATCAGGGCCAGGTTATGATGCCCGCTAAGCTGCCAGATACTCAGCGGAACACCAATCTGCGAATTATAACTGCGGGGACTACGCACAATTTGGTACCGGTCGTCCATCAATTGATTCAACCATTCTTTCACAATGGTTTTTCCATTACTACCGGTAATTCCCACAACAGGTAAATCAAATTGTTGCCGGTGAAAAATTGCGAGCTGCTGGAGTGCCTGCAGGCTGTCTTTTACGAGAATAAAATTTGCATCCGGGTAGTCCTCCGCTTTCACTGATTGTGAAATAATGAAATTGTGAACACCCCGCAGGTAGAGATCCGGGATAAAATCATGTCCGTCACGACGAGCTCCGGAGAGCGCAAAAAACAAAGTGGACTCCGGAAAAACCAACCGGCGACTGTCCGTCAGCAGTTGTTCTATGGAATCATCCTCATGGAATTGAAGAAAGGATCCTGAAACGATGGATGCGATATGCCGGATAGAATGAGCCAGGTGAATTATTTTATGATGAAATTTGTTTTTTTTCTGATACGACAGATAATAAAATGGAACTGCCGATACAAACCACAATCACGATCAGCGACACGACGGTTGAAACCTTAATATGAACGAGTTCACTCGTCATTTTCAGCCCCACGAAAACCAGCACGGTGGCAATACCTTTTGGTAAAAATCTGAATTTATCCACTGCCCCGCGTAAAAGAAAAAACAGGGACCGCAGGCCCAACACTGCAAAAATATTGGAGGTATAAATCACCAGACGGTCCTGAGTTATCCCAAAAACTGCCGGAATGGAATCGAGCGCAAAAACAATATCCGTGGAAGCAAGCAAAACGATAACAACAAAAATCGTAGTATAATATTTCTTGCCATCCCGGCGAATCGTAAGATTCCCTTTGCCGTCTTCCGCGATCAGCGGCAGAAAGCGTTTGAGAAAACGATACACTCTATTTTTTTCAAGATCACCAGTTTCCTCTTTTTTTGCAAAGAACATAGTCAGACCGGTATAAATCAGAACGGCGCCGAAAAGATAGAGCAGCCAGGTAAAACGATTCACCAGTTCAATTCCCGCAGTTATGAAAATGATCCTGAAAAAAACGGCAAGCAATATGCCAATCAATAATACCCGTCCGAAATATTGTTCCTTGATCGCCAAAAAAGAGAAAATCAGGATGAACACAAAAATATTATCAATGCTCAGGCTCCATTCCATCAGGTAGGCGCTCAGGTATTCCAGGGCTTTTTGCTGGCCATTATAAACAAAAATAAATACGCCGAAAGCCATGGCGAGCGCCACCCAGAAAAATGTCTGTACGAGGGCCTTTTTCATGGTAACAACCGATCCTTTCTTGCTAAGCAGACCAAGATCGAAAATGAGCGCGAAGATCAGCGCAGCACCAAAAATGAGATATGTAGTCTGTAAACGATTCAAATAGAAAAAATTTTAAGACGCTAAACAGAAGTGGGATTATATTTTCGCTTTCTGATATATTGAAAGATCAGACCACATATAATAATAACCAATAAAGGCGAAGCGATGTTGATTAATTGCCAGAAACTCCGGTCGTCTTCTGTTCTTTCAGGATCCAGGAGACGAAGGGAATAATCTTTCAGCCTGGCTTCCAGAATACCTGAGGGGTTTAAGCAATAATCAAGGCAGTTGCCCAGGAATTCAGCATTGGCAAAGGTATAATTAATGTCTTTGCTGAACCCCAACGGAAGGGGACCGTGTTCGCTGATATCATTCATCAGCAGATCGCCATCTGCACAAACGATCACGCGTGCTTCCTTAATTCCTGACTTTAAAAATGGTTGATTATATAGCTGTCCCAAGCTATCCGCCAAGGCTGCTGAAATACGGTTTGCATATAGGGACTGAAACTTCCCTTCCAGGATGACTCCTGCAGGGATATCCGATTGCGTGAAAACTTTCGGATCACTGGCGGTTTTAACCATTTCCAGGGAAATCAGGGCCGGTGTGGTTACGGTTCGGGCATTGGGTGAAGACTGAAGCAAAATAGTCTTCCTGATATCGTTTGCTTTTACTGTGTCGACGGAATTCGTAAACCTGGAAAAAACAGGGTCCAGATTTTTTGTAATCAGTGAAGCCGGACTTCCATCCAGTAATGGATAATAGGGCCATGGAAGCAACTGGAATTGCGGCTTTCCACCCTGGCTTCCGACCACCAGGTTTATGCTGCCGCATTGCATGTCTTCAATCAGGTCCTGATTTATACGCACACCATAATGAAAAAACAGATCGTCCAGGTTGAGTCCACGGTCATAAGCTACGGTTTCGCGGGTAGTCTGGAGACTATCCATTTCAGCATATAAATTATCGATCATGCAAACCAGATTGCCGCCGCGCATCACGAACTGATCCAGTTTGCGTTTTTCATTGTCTGAAAATTTTGATCGCGGCTTCACCATAATGAGTGTATTTAACTCAGTGGGAATGACCGGCACGCTATCCAGCTGCACAATTCCAAACCGGAAATTTTCCCGCAGGTATTGAATAAGGCTAAAGACATGGTAATCCAATGGCTCGCCATTCCCCATCAGGTAGCCTATGGCAGGCAGGGTATCAGTAATAAGTTTATCAATCGCGCTGGCGAATTTATATTCCAGCAGGTTTTCGGCATTTACATAAAGTTGTTCCGGCGACTGGCCTTCCCGGCTTCTCTGAACACCCTTGAGCAGGTCCACCGGTAATTCGCGATCCTTATATTTTACTATGGCTGCCGGGATCACGATGCGCTGGCTCTGTTCTTCTCCTTTTTTTGACTGGGCAATTTGTGTCATTGGCTGAATGCCCATTTTTGCCAGCGAATCCAGTACGATCGCACGGCTGGTATCGTCCCCGCCTGCTACCGGATCGATGAGCCGGTAGTGAATATTGCCATCAGCATATTCGTTGAATTCCTGTAAAAGGGCTTCTGTGCTGTTCCGCAGTTTTCTCAATCCGGATTTCAGATTCCCTTCCAGTAAAATATCAATGTTAACTTGTTCATGTACACGGCCCAGCATATTTTTCACTGGCTTTGTGAGGGTAAATCTTTTTTCACTGGTCATATCGTAACGGGCATTCACATGCGCAACGAGTATGTTCAGTATAATGATTCCGATCAACAGATATAACCAGCCGAATCTTGAATTGAAGAATTTTTGCATGCCCGCTTATCTTTTGAACAGGTTGTTCCTGGTCAGGGTTAAAAAAAATCCGATCACGCTGATAAAATAAACCAGGTCGCGCACGCTGATTACGCCCCGGCTCATATTGCGATAATGAAAATCAATACCGATCATATCAATGTAATAATCTGCCCCGGCCGGAAATGCTTTCAAACTGCTAATGGCATGAAAACCGGTGTAAATTAAAAAGCAGGTGAATCCCGCCGCTATAAAAGCGACAATGGCATTACTGGTAAAGCTGCTACAGCATATGGCAATGGAGGCAAATACAGCCGTAAGAAAAAACAGGCCAATATAGGAAGCCATAGTCGCTCCCATGTCCATCCCCGTTTGTGTCGCAAGCCGCTGTACCGAAAAAAAATAGATCCATGTCGGCATCAGGGCGATAATGATCACGAAAAGGGTCGCCAGGTATTTTCCATTTACAATCTGCCAGTATGTAAGAGGTCTTGATTGAAGGATTTCAAAAGTTCCGCTGCGGAATTCTTCGGAAAATGAGCGCATGCTGATAGCCGGGATCAGGAGGAGAAGTATCCATGGCGCCAGGTCAAAAAATTTGTCCAGGCTTGCATACCCGAAATCCAGAATGCTGGTATCAGGAAATACAAACAGGAGGAGGCCGGTCAGAAGTAAAAAAACGATGATGGTGATATAACCTGTTAAACTGCTGAAAAACTGTCGGAATTCCTTTTTACAAACGGCCCACATAGACGCGAAAATAAAGATATAATTGTTTGCAGCCCTATGTGATCAAAATCTTATATATTCGCCACCGTTTACCACCTATTTTAACCGGCAACATTTTTTTGCAATACCACTACTACTTGCTTAACTCATCCCTCTGGTTATACCGGAGGGATTTTTTCTTCAATGGGTAAATAGAACAAATTTGCTCATTTGCCCAATTGCACATTAGTTAATTTTCTTAATGATTTGCCTGGTAATAATTTGTCCCTGGTAAAGTACCTGCAGGACATACATGCCCGATTGCAGACCGGCCGGCTCTTTCATTTCTATATGATTGATTCCTTTGAAAGCTGTTTGATGGCTGCTCGTAAGCAGTCTTCCGTAAGTATCATATAAACCCAACTGAATATTATGATCTTCCGGTACTGTCATATTGAAGGAGATCGATTGATTGAACGGATTGATCAGGCCCGAAATTTTCAGTGCAATTTCTGAATTACTCAGTAAAATGACATTGCTGTAATTATGGTATTCATGATCGATCAGCTGGATGCGGTAAAAGACTTCTCCGGTGACGGGTACAGCGTCATTAAAAATATAACTGGCACCCATACCCGGAGAGGCAGTTCCCGAGAGACTGTAAACAGACCGGTAATGCCCACCTGCATCATCACTTCTTTCCACTACGTATTGTATGGTTCCGGTTTCTTCACGACTCGTCCATTGTATCCGTGCCTGTCCTCCATCCTGTAAATCACCTTTCACGAAAATTTGTGTTGGCAGGGCAAGATTACAATTGGCTGTACGTACAAATTTAGGTGAAGACGTAATAAAGCTACAGCCTGAATTTAAAAGATTGCCAGGTGTAGATGCTACAGTCAGCCGGTAAATAACGGTTGTGTCAATATTATTCAACCTGAAGTAACGGGTTACCAGGTATTCATAAAGTCCGGAAACCGGATTAAATACAGGTGTTGCAGAACCATTCGGAAGGTTACCCAGCGTATCCAGTCCCGGGCTTGTCCAGGTGGCTCCGCCGTTTATACTTTTTTCCAGTTTCCATTCTGTATAATTTCCAAAGAACGCAGTCACTTTAAAACGTACCGTATCATCCGATCCGCGACAAAGTGTATCTGCTTTGTTGGGGGTAAGGGAAATATTGGGCGTACAGGAAGACACACTGATATCATCGAGTGCCCAGTCATTGCCACCACCGCCCGGGGCGTTGTTACGCACATAAATGATCATGCTGGTTTGTGTAGGACCCGTTAAATAAGTAAATCCTTTGCGGATCCACTGACCCGTATATGGCATGTCACCAGTTGTATAATAATCATATCCATTCACATTAAACGTAAGGTTCGGGTGAACCCCGGATGAGTCACCCGGACCTGTTGGAATATATCCTACGGAAGCGGGGCCTTTACCATTGGAGTCGCAGGCACAATGGGAACAGATATTTCTGAACCAGGCCGAGTATTGGTAATAGGTATTCGGGCACAAATTATTGATTGTGTCAAGAAAGGTGATGCCCGGCTTATACGATGAGTTGATTACGGCCATATATCCACCCGTGCTATTCACTGTGTCGGTTGCCGGGTTACCCAGCAACGGATTGACAGCACCGGTATGGTCACCAATGATATCCCAGACTCCGAACACACGGTGCGAATAGGTAAATCCTGTAATATTCGGATCCGGAATCGGCCAGGTGTTTAGCGTGGTATAACCTGCTGCGCCGGTACTGGTGTTATTTGAAATATTATAAAAATAGTCGTTCGGTGTATTGGGCCCAAAAACATTATACGTATAGTTATTTGAGATTTTGGATGATGCTACCCTGTTTTTAGCCTTACCTGAACCGAATGTACCGCCAAACTCAGAGGTAATGGTATTGCTCGAGGAATTGGGGCATATGCCCAGGTTCTTAAAAATCATCACGGAATCCTGAGGAAATGTGATGGATGTTATAGAAAGGCCATTTGGGAAATAAGAAATGGTTCCCCCGCCCAGGTTGACCTGGGATCCGTATCCTCCAGTAACAGTTACACGAAAAGTGGCAATCATGATACAGGTGGAACCAAAAAAAGACGGTTTGTCGTTGTAAGTTATCCGCCCCCTTCTGAAGGCTGTGGCCGTAGGTGCATTTTTATACCCCAGATTAATCCTTACATTGGCACCCGAAATATTGCCCGCATCGTCTCCCACGATATCGGTAAAGGCCTTGTACACTTTTCCTTCATTTGTAAGAATAGCCAGCGATCCGGGAATATAAGTGGTATTGATGGGTACGACATCGAAATAGGCACAACTGTCCACAAAGTCGTTCACACCGGATCCACCGACCACAAAAGTGGCTCTGACCTCCAGGATATCACCCGGTTCAATGGTTCCCCCTGTGGCGCCCTTTGTCAGGTTCACATAACTTTTTCCGTAATCAATTTTTAGTTGAGCTAAAGCGGGATCAGCACAAATTGCGGTAATCAAAAGGGTGTAAATGATCCGCGAAAGGGTAAAATTGCGCGTATAGGTTTTCATTTGGTTAGGACTTTTCTGGGTATTCGATTACCAGAATAAGGGTTAGACTGTATAAAAGTAACACCTGATCCGACCAATTCAAATAGTATTTATACTTCGTAGTTTTAATAATTGATAATCAGCACGTTATGAGGCATAACGCATGACGCCGAATGCTATAGGCATGCCGGTAATTAATTGATTATCAATACATTGAATGAATAGCTTCCGGGAGAAAAATATTCGATAAATTGTTGAATCCGGGCGCTAAAAGGAGAGTTTTAAGCGTTCAACGAAGTTTGTCTTTTCTGAACCTGAGAGGCCATACAAAGCTCTGCCTTGGGGTTCTTAGAAAGGCCAGGCTTGAGTGAGAACCTTGTTCATCGTGGATTGTGGATGGGGTATCGTCCATGGGTATTCGTGCATTGGATATCAGTATCGTCCATTGTTAAATGGCATACATTTCCCGTCTTCACCAAACTATCTCTGGGACTTCGACCGAATTACGCTTAATGCCTTATGTTTTAAGCTATTACGCTTTAAGCTTTTAAACTGCGAAACTTTCTCCGCAGGCACAAGTGCGGCTGGCATTGGGGTTATTAAAATAAAAGCCCTTTCCGTTGAGTCCTTCGGAGAATTCGAGCGTGGTATTAACCAGGTATAAAAAGCTTTTGAGATCGGTAACCACTTTTACCCCGTTATCCTCAAATTCCTGGTCCATAGGTTTCTTCTGATTGTCAAAATCCATCTTGTAGCTAAGGCCCGAGCAGCCGCCGCCTATCACTGAAACGCGCAGGAACAGCTCAGATTTATCTGCAATCGGAGATTCTTCCATCAGGTGTTTTACCTTTTCTTTTGCTCTATCTGAAACGTGGATCATTTGTACTTTTTTAACTGCTTATTAAATAACAATCCGGAAGATTGAAAGATTGTAAAATTGAAAATAAAATATCACCCCCAATTTTCAATTCTTCAGTTTTTCAAATTCAAAACCTGTCTTTTCAACGCATAACTCACCTTTTCTATTACAAAATCGACTTCTTCCCGGGTATTATATTTACCCAGGCTGAAACGGATGGCATGATAGGCCGATTCATCGTTCAAACCCATGGCTTTTAACACGTGACTGGGTTCCAGTGACGCGGAACTGCAGGCGGATCCTGAAGAGATGGCAATATCTTTCAGAAGCGTCTCCAAAAGATGCTGACCCGATGTGTCGGCAAATGAAATATTAGTCACAGTTGGAAGCCTGTTTCGGGAATGTCCGTTCAACCGGGCTCCGTCAAATTGCAACAGGGCCCACTCAAGCTCATCGCGTAACCGGCTGATCAATTTCATATTCTCTTCCATTTCAGCGCCCGCAAGGCTTGCAGCTTTTCCAAAACCTACAATACCCGGAACATTCAGGGTTCCGCTTCGAAATCCGCGCTCCTGACCTCCTCCATCCATCTGGGCAATCAGCCGCACCCTGGGATTTCTGCGCCTGATATACAATGCTCCAATACCCTTTGGACCGTATAGTTTATGAGCCGAATAGGCCAGCAGGTCAATTCCGATATCAATCACGTTTACAGGAATTTTTCCCAGCGCCTGGGTAGCGTCCGATAAAAACAGGATCCCATTGTCCTTTGCAATTTTGCCAATTTCATGAATTGGCTGCAATACGCCCGTTTCATTGTTTGCGTACATGACAGTGATCAGTATCGTGTCTGGCCGGATGGCAGATTTCAGTTCATCCAGGTTGATAAGTCCGTTAGGTAAAACCGGCAGATAACTGATTTCTGCTCCCAGTTTTTCCAGGTGCCTGCAGGTATCCAGAACAGCCCGGTGTTCGGTCGAAACTGTAATGATATGCCGGCCCCTACCCGACATCATTTCGAAAACACCTTTCATGGCCAGGTTTATCGATTCGGTCGCGCCGGACGTAAAAATAATTTCCGAAGGATCGGCATTTAATAAACCGGCAATTTCCTCCCGGGCAATCTTTACGGCTTCGGCAGCGTGCCAGCCAAAAACATGGCCCTGGCTGGCAGCATTTCCAAATTGTTGACTGAAATATGGCAACATCGCTTCCAGCACCCGTGAATCACAGGGCGTGGTGGCGTGATAATCCATATATACGGGCAGGTTCATAGTCAAAGGTACCTTTTTGCGCTTAAAGCTTAAGGCGTAAAGCGTTTTAGGCTCAAAGCGTAAAGCTTAAAGCGTTTTTATAAGAACACGCTTTATCAGTAATTAACAAAGATGAATACTAATAGTTTTTGAGTTGGGTTTCGGAACCTGCGGCTTCACGCCGTCAGTCTGAATTGTCTTTCAGCTTTACGCTTTGAGCTTTATGCTTTAAGCTTTCGGAGTATATTTATGCATGGAAAAACTGGAGCACCTGGGCATTGCCGTAAAAAGCCTTTCCGCTTCGATCCCTTTATTTGAAGCTCTGCTGAATACAACTTGTTATAAAGAAGAACAGGTGGAGTCCGAAGCAGTCAGAACCGCATTTTTTGCCGTAGGTACCCAGAAAATTGAATTGCTGGAAAGCTCGGATCCCAATGGAATCATTGCCCGGTTTATAGAAAGAAAGGGAGAGGGCATCCACCATATTGCGTTTGCAGTAACGGATATTGAGGCAGAAATGAAAAGACTCGCTGCTGCTGGTTTTGTATTGCTGAACGATCAGCCAACGCAGGGTGCCGACAATAAACTGGTTTGCTTTTTACATCCAAAAACTACTAATGGCGTTTTGATTGAATTGTGTATGGAAAAACCCTAGGCCGTAATGTTTTCATGAAGAATAAAATCATTATGGCAGAATTGCAAAAAGATTTACTAACCAATATGCAGGCGGAAAAAAAAGATGATTACGAATAATGATTATTCAAAGTTTGCAAATATGAAGGACATGGCCTGCGGATGAACATTAGTCAATGGAAAATTCCTAAAAATGAATCTAAGCCGCTTACTCAATTCCATGTACACGGATAACTTGTTTCCGGTTAATTGCAGACTAAAAATTTATTCTTCTCCCTCAACTTTATTCAGGCCGAGTTTATCCATGGCCAGCTGCGCGGCGATCTGACTGGCATCTTTCTTATTATATGCACGACCCTGGGAGATCAGTTCACCATTTACTACAGCTCCCACGGTAAATAATCTGCGACCACCTTCCATATGTTCATCGATGGTTTCAAACTCCAGATTTTTCCCATTCTTATTGGCCCAGCCGTACAATTTATTTTTATGATTGATCTCCAGGTTCTCCAGATCCTCCATGAAAAGATAGGGCTGGATAATCCTTTCCATCACCCACTGTCTGCATTTATCATAACCCTTATCCAGGTAAATGGCACCGACAACAGCTTCCAGTGTATTCCCAAAGATCTGGCTCATTTTAAGCGAACCGTCGAATTTATTAAAATAAGAAATTTTGCGCAGGCCCATTTTCACGGCGATATCATTGAGCTGAACACGGTTCACCATTTTACTACGCATTTCCGTTAGAAATCCTTCTTCTTTATATGGATATTTTTTGAAAAGAAAGTCTGCGATGATCGCACTGAGAATGGCATCTCCCAGATATTCCAGTCTTTCGTTATTCTGGTCTGAACTTTCTTTAACCGAACGATGGGTAAGTGCGGTTTTGTACAAAACCGCATTACCGGGCACAAAACCCAGTACGTTTCGCAACTGTTTTCGGAAAGAAACAATCGATGAGTCTGTATTAAAAAGCCTGTCTAAAAATCCCACAGCACTAAAATAAGGCAATTAGGGAACAAAGTAAAAAATGTGCAATTGTGCAAATAGGCAAATGGGCAAACAAATTTGCAAATGTGCAAAACAAATTTGCAGATGTGCAAATGGGTAAATATGCAAATCAAAAGATCAATAAAGAAAAATGAAATACGATTGATTAAATGATTTAAATCAATTTGCACAATTGCACATTTGCTCAATTGCATATTCCTCAGCACATTTCTCAGGCAATATATTTTTTCACGATCACGCAAGCGTTATGCCCGCCAAAGCCGAAAGTATTACTGAGCGCAGCGTGAACAATTCTCTTCTGTGGTTTGTGGAAAGTAAAATTCAGACGGGGATCCAATTCCGGATCATCTTCGAAATGGTTGATAGTTGGAGGAACAATATCATCCACCACGCTCATAATACAGGCAATGGCTTCCACTACACCGGCAGCACCCAGGCAATGACCCGTCATGGATTTTGTGGAACTGATATTTGCCTTAAATGCATATTCTCCAAATACATCGATGATGGCTTTCACTTCCGACACGTCTCCGAGCGGTGTGGATGTACCATGGGTATTGATATAGTCGATGTCAGCAGCCGTTAAACCGGCGTCTTTTAAGGCAGCATTCATCACATTCTTGGCGCCCCTTCCTTCAGGATGTGGTGCGGTGATATGATGAGCATCACCTGTAGCGCCAGCGCCGGCGATCTCACAATAAATTCTGGCACCCCTTCTTTTTGCATGTTCCAGTTCTTCGAGTATAAGGGCACCGGCTCCTTCCCCGATTACGAATCCGTCCCTTCCTTTGTCGTAGGGACGACTGGCAGTTTTGGGATTATCATTACGTTCACTGAGCGCTTTCATCGCATTAAAACCACCTACACCGGCCTCTGTTATTACACTTTCGGAACCACCGGTGAGTATGATATCTGATATGCCCAGGCGGATCAGGTTGAATGATTCCATCAGGGCATTGGTAGAAGATGCGCAGGCACTGACCACGGCAAAATTGGGTCCGCGAAATCCATGACGAATGGAAATATGACCGGCGGCAATATCGAGTATCATCTTTGGAATGAAAAAAGGATTATACCGGGGTACGCCATCACTCTTGGCGAAATTTCCCACTTCCTCCTGGAACGTGTTTATTCCCCCGATACCACTGGCGAATACAACGCCTACCCGGTCATTGTCAACATTATCCTTTGTAATGCCGGCATCCGCAACAGCCTGATCGCTTACATAAAGGGCCGTCTGCGCAAAACGATCCAGCTTCCGGGCTTCTTTTTTATCAAGGAAACTAAGCGGATCATAATTCTTTAATTCGCAGGCAAAACGCGTTTTGAATTTGGATGCATCGAAGAGTGTAATCATGTCCGCACCCGAAACGCCGTCTAACAGATTTTTCCAATAGTCATTCAGACTATTTCCGATCGGTGTAAGCGCACCTATACCTGTTACAACAACTCTTTTCAGTTCCATATTAGCAATTGCGCGGACAATGAATAATGTGATAAATCCGCTTTCTCAGCCCTAAAGCTTTTGAAAAGCGGATCAACGAAGATTAGCGCAGCACAAGAAACCTCTTATTTGGCGTGTTCTTCCAGGTATCCGATAGCCTGACCGACCGTCGTGATGGTCTCTGCCTGCTCATCGGGAATTGATATATTGAATTCCTTTTCGAATTCCATAATCAATTCAACCGTGTCAAGCGAATCGGCGCCCAGATCGTTCGTAAAAGACGCCTCGTTTGTTACTTCAGCTTCTTCTACTCCTAACTTATCCACTATAATTTTTTTGACTCGTGTTGCGATGTCTGACATTTTTGTAAAT
>Ga0209863_10000116_pt1 | contig 48768 bp, 37 predicted proteins | sample OrgsoiDNA2013046_FD_185796 | JGI IMG/M metagenome (GOLD analysis project Ga0209863, IMG submission 185796) | Permafrost soil microbial communities from the Arctic, to analyse light accelerated degradation of dissolved organic matter (DOM) -... | ecosystem: Environmental > Terrestrial > Soil >...
TGGACATGATAAACGGCACGAACCCAAAGAAATAATGTGTGACGAGTTGCCCGGTACTCAGTCCCGATTTTACAAAATCATCTGCTTTTTCACTTGTATCGATTACCACGGCAATCACCGTAAAAGTGACCATGGTGAACACAAAAGTGGTCAGGAATTTCTTTAGTATGTACCAATCCAGTTTTTTCATGCGTCAGCGTCTGCAAAATTAGCTTTTCCGGCCCAACCACCTGTCACATTTTATCGGTTTTGGAACGACTTTACCAATTATCTTCGCAAGCTTAAATCATTTTTGATGTTTGTTAAGAAAAATTGGCTTTTTGTTGCCTGTTGTTTTTTCGGGTCCTTACCCGTTTTTTCTCAAACCGGCGGGAACTATGATCAGCACGAAGCCTTCGCGCCCATATTTTATCCCGCCTATGGCGATGAAGTGAGGACAGCTGCCGGAACACCCGGCCCGAAATACTGGCAAAACGATGCGGACTATACTATACAGGCTACCCTGGACGAAGCCAATCAGCTCATTTCCGGCAACGTTCAGATTAATTATAAAAATAACAGCCCGGAGTCCCTGTCTTTTTTGTGGCTTCAGCTGGATCAGAATATTTACAAGCCAGATTCCCGCGCTGAAAAAACAACTCCGGTTGGGGGTGGCCGTTATGCGAACCGTGGTTTTGACGGTGGTTATAAGATTCAATCGGTTTCTGTGAGTTACCAGGGCAGGGAAGAGAGAATCCACTATATCATCGACGATACCCGGATGCAGATTTTTCTGCCTGAATCCCTCAAAGCACACGGCGATTCTCTGAACATCCATATTGTTTACAGCTTTGCCATTCCCGAACGCGGCACGGATCGCATGGGACGAATGGAAACAGAGGGGGGATGGATTTATAATATCGGTCAGTGGTATCCGCGTATGTGTGTCTACGACAATGTGGTGGGATGGAACGCCCTGCCCTATATAGGCGCCGGCGAGTTTTACCTTGACTACGGAAATTATGATTTCAGCATAACGACTTCTTCCAAACAGCTCGTCGTTGCATCCGGTGAACTCATGAATCCTTCGGAAGTATTGACAACTGAACAAATGAAACGCCTGGAAACCGCGCGCAGCAGCGACAAAACAGTGATGATCCGCACAGAAGATGAAGTGGCGCATAATGCAGGCAGGCTGACGAAAGACAAGCTCGTCTGGCATTTCAGATGCCACCACACGCGGGATGTTGCATTTGGTGCTTCTGCAGGATTTGTCTGGGATGCGGCCAGGATCAACCTGCCGGATGGAAAAAAATCTTTGGCGATGTCGGTTTATCCGCTTGAATCCGCGCTGGATTCAGGATGGAAACGATCCACAGAGTTTGTGAAAGGATGCGTTGAAAATTATTCTGCGCGCTGGTATCCGTATCCCTATCCGAATGCCGTGAATGTGGCCGGTCCGGTGAGTGGAATGGAATATCCGGGAATCGTTTTCTGTTTAACCTTCAGTGTAGGAAAAGATCTGTGGGGTGTAACCAGTCATGAATTCGGCCATACCTGGTTTCCCATGATCGTTGGAAGTAATGAAAGAAAATTTCCCTGGATGGATGAAGGTTTCAATACGTTTATCAATTCGGTATCGGATAAGGATTTCAATAAAGGAGAATTTCTCCAAAAGCCCCGTTACCGCGAACGCTCCGTTCGTTATTTTCAAACCAATTCCGAATCAATCATGACAAGCCCCGAAGTAACCCTTCCGCGTTACCTGAGTGTAAATGCTTACGATAAGCCTGGAATGGGTCTGGAACTGCTGCGATACGATGTATTGGGAGAAGCAAGATTTGATTCGGCTTTTTGCTTTTATATACGGAACTGGGCATTTAAACACCCCACTCCCTGGGATTTCTTTCATGCCATGGAAAATGGCAGTGGCGAGGACCTGAGCTGGTTCTGGAGAGGATGGTTTATGAATAACTGGAAAATTGATCAGGCCGTGAGCAACGTGGATTATTTACAGGGCAACCCGGCCAACGGTTCGCTCATCACCATACAAAACCGTGAAAAACTCCCGATGCCCGTAACAGTGGAAGTAAAAGAGATCAATGGCAAAACCGGCCGGATTAAATTTCCCGTTGAAATCTGGCAAAGAGGCGGTGAATGGAAATTCACGTATCCCTCCACCCGTAAAATCGAATCCGTCACCATTGATCCCGACAGAATGCTGCCCGATGCCGATGAGAGTAATAATGTATGGAAAGCGAACAAAGATTAATTGTTAATTGTCAATTGTTAATTGCTAAAAAAATAAATACGATACTGCATTCACTGTTAAAGCAACTCTTGTATATCCTTGTTAGCGTTGACAATTAACAATTGACAATTAACAATTATCTAAAGTCTTTCTTTCAGGATCCCCATCTGGCCCGACTTCCAGCTGGAAAAATCGCCGGCGATAATATGGTCTCTGGCCTGTGTTACGAGATGCAGATAGAAGGCAAGGTTATGTACACTCGCAATCGTGAGTGCGGTCAATTCCTTACTCTTCATCAAATGCCGGAGATAGGCTTTACTGTAGAGATTGCTAAAGGAACAGTTTATCCCATCGTCGATGGGCGAAAAATCATGTTCCCATTTTTTATTGTCAATATTGATAACCCCCCTGGAAGTAAACAGCATACCATTCCGGCCGTTGCGGGTGGGCATCACGCAATCAAACATATCAATGCCCAGGCTGATGCATTCCAGCAGGTTCCAGGGCGTGCCCACACCCATCAGATACCTGGGTTTTTCAGCAGGCAGTTGTTCACAACATAATGCCGTCATCGAATACAGGGTATCGTCGGGTTCACCCACGCTCAATCCCCCGATGGCATTTCCCGGTGCCTGTTTGGATGAGATATAGTCACAGGATTCCCGGCGAAGCTTTTCGAAAGTTCCGCCCTGCACGATCGGAAACAGGTTTTGCGTATATCCATAGCGGTCAGGTGTATGGCTGAATTGTTGAATACAGCGGTCCAGCCAGCGATGCGTCAGGTGCATGGACTTCTCAGCGTATTCGAAACCCGTCCCAAATGCCGGACATTCATCAAAAGCCATGATTATATCTCCGCCGATACTGCGCTGGATATCCATCACTTTCTCCGGACTGAACATATGAGGGGAACCGTCAATATGGGATTTAAACATCACGCCTTCTTCCGAGATCTTCCTTGTACCCGCGAGTGAAAAAACCTGGTAGCCGCCACTGTCCGTCAGAATGGGCTGTTTCCAGTTCATGAATTGATGCAAGCCATCGGCGTTTTCCAGGACCGCCGTTCCCGGTCGCAAATACAAATGATAAGTATTTCCAAGAATTATTTTCGCGTTGATTTCCTGTCGTAGCTGATCGCCGGTAACAGCCTTTACACTGCCAGCGGTGCCAACGGGCATAAAAATGGGAGTCTGTATCTCCCCGTGGTCCGTTCGGATCAGGCCGGCACGTGCAGCCGAAGACGCATCCCTCCCTTTCAGTTCAAATGATAATGGTGCCATTGAGGGGCGCAATTTAACGCTAAACGCCCACTTAAAGCTTAAAGCGTAACGCTTAACGCTTAACGCTTTGTGAATGAGTAGCCCGTAGGAAATCTAAAAAAATGTGCCGGATAAATGGTTTCATTTTTTACACTTATTGCAGTAAATGCACTATCTGCATTGTGTTAGGCGTTAAGCTTTATGCGTTAGGCATTAAGTGTTAAGCGTTACGCTTTAAGCTTTAAGCCTTAGGCGTTAGGCGTTAAGCTTTAAGCGTTACACGTTAATTCCGTAATTTTACTATCCCTAACTAACTGCGGTTCGATGAATAAATTGCCCCTTTATCTTTCTCCAGGTGAAATCTGGTTTACCTTTTTCTGTCTGATCTGTTTTATACAAATTTTTTATTATTCCTGGTTTTTCCAGCGGCTGGCATTTTTCCGCAAGCCTTCCAAAGAAAAATCCCAGCAACATCCTGTAAGCGTTATCATCTGCGCGAGAGACGAAGCAGCAAACCTCGCTGAGAATCTTCCCGGCGCTCTTTCCCAAACCTATCCCAGCACACACGAAGTGATCGTGGTCAACCACAACAGCCAGGATGATACCCGTTACCTGCTGGAAGAGTTTAAGAAAACTTTTAAGGGGTTGCATATCGTGAACCTCGAATACGAAGCGAAGGGTATCCCGGGCAAAAAATACCCGCTGAGTATGGGCATTCGCGAAGCCCGGCACGAAGTTCTGGTACTTACCGACAGTGATTGTATTCCATCCAGCGAATACTGGGTGGAAAAAATGCAGGACGGATACCAGGACGGAACGCAGATCGTGCTGGGGTATAGTCCGTATAAGAAAAAACCCGGACTGCTCAATAAGATCATCCGCTTCGAAACCTTTCACTCTGCCCTGCAATATTTATCCTATGCTCTGGCCGGACAACCCTATATGGGTGTGGGTAGGAATCTGTCGTATAAAAAAGAATTGTTCCTTAGGAATAAGGGATTTTCATCCATCAACCATGTACCCGGAGGGGATGACGATCTGTTTATTAATAAAGTTGCCACTTCAGACAATACGCGGATCGTGATCGATCCGGAATCCTTTACAGTTTCAGAACCAAAAAAAACATTTGGGGAATGGGTGAGGCAAAAAACCCGTCACTATACAACCGGGAAATATTATAAGACAAGGCATAAATTTTTACTTTCGTTGTATTCTGTCAGCCATATTTTATTTTATCCTGCTTTTATACTCAGCCTCTTCTATTCCCATTGGGACTGGACCCTGGCCGTTTTCCTTTTTCGTTTCCTGGTTCAGGGAATCGTTTATTTCCGCAGTATGAAAAAATTGGGTGAAGCGGACCTCTTCCCCATCTGGTGGCTGCTTGACATCTGGATGATTGGATATTATATCATCTTTGCCCCTTCACTATGGAAGAAGCCGCGCGCGGAATGGAGATAATTACCCGGTATTTCTCTGATTTTACACCGGGCCAAATAAGCCAGCTGGAGGCGTTGGAAAAGCTGTATTCCGAATGGAACGCGCAAATCAATGTCATTTCCAGAAAAGATATTGGCAGTCTGTATGAAAAACATGTACTGCATTCCCTCAGTATTGCCGCCGTTTACCATTTTCCTCCCGGGTCCCAGGTAATTGATATTGGTACGGGTGGCGGATTTCCGGGCATTCCCCTCGCCATTTTTTTCCCTGAGTGCCGGTTTCAGCTCGTGGACAGTATTGGAAAGAAACTTAAAGTCGTAGACGCCGTGGCCGACGCCCTTTCGCTGACTAATATCTGCACAGAGCATATCCGCGCTGAAGAAATTAAAAGAAGAAAATTTGATATCGCCGTGTCACGAGCCGTTGCTTCGCTCAGGGATCTCTGGGCCTGGTCAAGGCCATTATTGCGTCCGCAAAATATCCCCACTGTTCCGGTTTCTCCGGAAGCACTACCTCTTGCCAGCGGACTGATCTGTTTGAAAGGCGGCGATCTCGCTGCAGAAATCTCCGAAAGCGGTACCCGTCCGGTATTGCATGAAGTCTATGATTTATTTCCCGAAGAATCCTTCCGTGAGAAATATATTCTTCAGATTCCCTTTCAGCGTTCTGTTTAATTCTTCTCTGCTAAAGAATCCTTTCTGGGTATATAGCCGGGTTATAAAAACCGCCAACCAGTCCGCCCGTTTTTTAAATTATTCTTTCTTCCGGAAAATGGGTGATTACACTTTCTTGCAACAACCTGCAATTTTTACTTTTGATTTCGGCGGAAGGCGGAAGGCGAATGTGCCGATGTGCCGATGTGACGATGTGCCAATGTGCCGATGTGCTGATGTGCTGATGTGCCGATGTGCCGATGTGCCAATGTGCCAATGTGCCGATGTGCCAATGTGCCGATGAGAAAAACACAGGTTCCCGCCTTCGGCGGGATCATCTGTCATTTGTCGCCTGTCATCTGTCATCCGTCATCCGTCATCCGTCATCCGTCATTTGTCATCCACCTTCTTCCGCAAAGGCGGGATTCGGCGGACAAGTTTGTCATCGAAAAAGTTTTAATCCTCAGGAATGATAAAAGTCACCATCGTAGACGATAATGCAGACGTACGCGCGGCCATTGAAAAATTAATAACCGGCGCAGAGGGATTCGAATTGCACGGCAGTTATACTGATGAGCATGAAGCCATCGTGCTCATTCCACTCATGAAACCGGACGTCGTACTGATGGATATCAACCTGGGGAATGGAGGATCCGGTATTGATTGTATCCGCAAACTCAAACCCGATTTTCCCGAGATCTTATTTATGATCTGTACCGTATTTGATGATGACGAGAAGATTTTCGAGGCGCTATGTGCCGGCGCCAACGGGTATATGCTGAAAAGAACTTCGCCTGCCGAGTTACTTCGCGCTATCCGGGAAATGTATGATGGCGGGGCCCCGATGAGTGGATTGATCGCCCGGAAAGTAGTCAGTGTATTCCAGGTAAATGATAGTGGTGGCCGGGGTTGGAATCCCCTGCATGCAAAAAATGGAAAACCTTTACCCGCGTTATCAAACCGTGAAAATGAAATCCTGCAACAACTCGCACTGGGTCTTTTGTATAAAGAAATTGCGGCCAATCTTTTTATCAGTTCCGAAACCGTACGAAAACACGTATATCATATTTATGAAAAATTACACGTCGGCAACCGCGTAGAAGCAATTAATAAGTATTTCAGAAGATCATGACCAGCATCCCCGGTTACCATTTCAATTCGAGTTTGTTATTATTCCGGTTCACGTCGGCCATCCTGTGGGACGCGTCTATTTCGACTAGCCTGAGATCTGTGAGTTTATGGTTTACTTCAAATTCATATGTCACATTTGTCCATTTCCACGGATCATAAACAAATCGCGGAATGGCTTTGTCTTCTTCCGGTTTAGTTCCAAACATGGAATAGAGGGGTATATAGGCCAATTCCTTACTTCCATCATTGAATTGCAGCAGGACATCAATTGGCATGGGCACCTGGCCAAGCATCCGCAGCCGGATTATTGTTTTCCCCTTTACTTCCCATAAACTGTCGATTCCGTAATCAATTTTTTTAATACTCTTGATCCAAAAATCCTCGTACCAGTCAAGTTGAAGATTGCTTACTTTTTCGGCGACCCGGAAAAAATCATCCGCATTCGGATGTTTAAAGCGCCATGAGCGGTAATATTCCAGCAATATTTTATCAAGCGTTTGTTCCCCGACTATGTATCCGAGCTGAGCCATAAAAACCGCTCCTTTATAATAACTGGAACTTGCGTATGCTCTATTTGTGCTGAAATAATCTGCATAGGTTGTCATCGGCTCCTGAAGATTACTCTTCGCGTATCCGAAATAGCTGTTGTATTCTCTTTTATAGGTTTGATCCGCGGAAGTATCCTTATTCAGATAACCCCAGTTGCGGGCAGCGGCATATTGGGTGAAGCCTTCATCCATCCAGGGATATTTCAATTCATTCGTACCCATCATGCCCTGATACCAACTGTGCATCCACTCGTGCATCCAGCCACCTGCGTCTTTTAATAATGTGGCCATCGGGTATTCCATGCCTCCGTCGCCCCCATGAATAAACGAATATTGCTTATAGGGATAGGGGCCATAGGTTTGTTCCATGTACGGAAGCATCTTTTCCGCCGTGCTCAAAATATTCAGCCAGCTTTTCTCACTTGTATTGGTCGTCTTATAGAGGAGGTGTAAAGTCAGATCGTTTCTGATTTTTTTGCTGACGTGTTTAAATCCGGGATCTGCGGCCCAGACAAAATCATGCACATTGGGAGCATAGAAATGCCAGTTCAGTTTTTCGCCGGGAGACCGGACTACTTTAGTTCCCTCCGCTTCGTAACCATATCCGATCTCCTGTGGATTTTGCAGGTAACCGGTGGCTCCGAGGATGTACGATTTATCAATATGGATCGTTACGTCAAAATCTCCCCATACACCATAAAATTCACGACCCACATAAGGCGTGGCGTGCCATCCTTCCTTATCGTACTCGCAGATCTTCGGATACCACTGGCTCATGGAATATCGCACTTTGGTATCCGGATTATCCCGGCCGCTGCGACGGACCTGAAGTGGCACCTGTGCCTCAAATTCCATTTCAAAATGAACGGTAGAATTTGGCAGGATTGACCTGGTCAGGTTTACTTCCAGGATGGTTTCCTCTATCTTAAAGGGCTGAGGCACCCCATTCATTTTTAAAGAAATAATTTTCTGATACCCGATCTCTTCAGGTGCCAGATGCCGGATGCGGTCCTGCACCCGATCGTCCCAATCGGGTTGGTCATTGATCAGGACCTGTCCCAACGCCCGGCTCCGATTATCCATCATACTGTTTGGCTGAAACGCATTCCAGTAAAGATGATAAAATACCTTGTTCAGGGTGTCGGGAGAATGATTGGTATAGTCGAGATGTTGTTTGCCGGTAAACCTATTACTCACTGCATTCAAATCAATATCCATGACATATTTTACACGCTGCTGCCAGTATCCTGACTGGGCGATACCGCTGCGCGTAAAGCATTGCAGGAACAGGAAAAAAAACAGGATACGAGATGTTTTTAAGTTTATCCGGAACATTTGTTGATGCATTGAAAAGTAAAAATTGAAAATAAAAGTCATTCGGTTCGTACGTGCTTTCTGACAGTAAGATGATTACAAATAAAAAAATCATTCAGTTCTAACGTGCCCTCCATTGCCTTCCAATACAATCACGATTTCTCCCTTCACGCCCTTTTCCCTGAAATGTCTAATCACGTCCTCCAAAGTACCCCGGATATTTTCTTCAAAAATCTTACTGAGCTCACGGCTCACGCAACACTTCCTGGATGAACCGAAACAGACCGCAAACTCTTCCAGTGTTTTTATCAACCGCAAAGGTGATTCATAAAAAACCATTGTTCTTTCTTCAACTGCTAATTTTTTTAAAATAGTTTGACGTCCCTTTTTTACGGGAAGAAATCCTTCAAAACAAAACCGGTTCATTGGCAGGCCACTATTTACCAGGGCAGGAACAAAAGCGGTCGCTCCAGGAAGGCATTCCACCCTGATATTTACCTGGATACATTCGCGAATCAATAAAAAAGCCGGATCCGAAACACCGGGTGTTCCGGCGTCAGTGAGAAGCGCCATTACTTTGCCTTGCAACAATTGATCAACCAGGTGTCTTAAAACCTTATGCTCATTGTGCTGATGATAGGGCGTGAGTGGTTTTATGATCTGGTAATGGTTCAACAGCTTCAGCGAGTTCCTGGTATCCTCCGCCAGGATCAGGTCCACTTTTTTGAGCACATCGAGTGCCCGGAAACTGATGTCCTGTAAATTGCCGATAGGTGAAGGAACGAGGTATAGCAAATTTGGAAATTTGGAAATTTGGAAATTTGGAAATTTGAATTAGAAAATGAACATATTTGAAACAGGAAATGAAGATACTTCCCGAATTTTCAAATTCCCAAATTTTCAAATTCGAGTGTGCTGTTTACAAAACAGAAATCTCGAAGTATTCCATAACAGGGTTTGCCAGCAGTTTTATACTTGCGTCTTCCGCTATTTTTTTTGCCTCATCCGGAGAAGCGGCGTCAACCTGGAGCTGAATGGATTTCCCGATACGAACGTCCTGAACTGTTTTTATTCCAAGATTCTCGAGTCCCCCCATAACCGCTTTTCCCTGCGGATCCAACAATTCTTTGAGTGGCATTACTTTTACCTGTACCGAAAAATTCATGCAATCCTGTTTTTGAACGTCAAAGATAGGATAATGTAAAAAAGGAAGATAAGCGGCACGGCCAGCCATTGTAAAAAGATGACGGCAGTCAGGGACAATACAATTAATACTAATCTCGGAAGTTGCTGTGGATCCTTCTTTCCACTGAACTTCATGGAAAGCATAGGTATCCGGCTGATCATGCCGTAGGACAATAAAATCACGATGGCATATAGTATCCACTTATTAAAGAGTCCGTTTATTACCCAATTGCTGTTCCGGGTCCAGTAGATCAAGGGGAATGAAGCAACCATCAATCCCACGGCCGGCACGGGAACGCCTTTAAAACTCTTTGACTGGGTATTATCCAGGTTAAAGACAGCCAACCGATAAGCAGCCGCGCAGGGAAGGATGAGGGCAGGCAGGAGCCAGATCATCGAAACATCTGCGCCGTCCTGCTGACGCATAAAACTCATTCTTAAAAACTGGTAAATGATGAGGCCCGGTGCCACGCCAAAACTCACTATGTCAGCCAGCGAATCCAGTTCACGTCCAAGAGTCGAATCCTGTTTCAGGAGTCGGGCGAGGAGGCCGTCCAGGAAATCGGCCACCGCCGCCAGTCCGATAAAAAGGGGTGCCAGCCAGATGCGTTCCGGAATATCTGCAAACTGGGTTCCATCCGCCGAATAGATAATCGTGATCCCGTTTTGAAGGACGCAGATGATGGCCACGCAACCGAAAAATAAGTTTAGAAGAGTAAATAAGTTGGGGAGATGCTTCATTAAAATTTGGAAATTTGGAAATTTGAAAATTTGGAAATAGTCATTTGTCGCACTCTCTTTAGGCGTTAGGCGTTAGGCGTTAGGCGTTACACGTTAGGCCTTCTTCATGTACGCTTCTATCTCTTCAACGGTAATCGGAATATCCTTCATCAGGTCTTTATACCCATTATTTGTAAGCCATAGATTATTTTCAATGCGCACGCCCATTTTTTCTTCCTGAATATAGATACCTGGTTCAACCGTAAGCACCATACCGGCCCGCAGGGGCTCTGCACGGGGTCCCAGATCATGCACATCTATTCCCAGGTGATGGGAAATTCCATGATACAGATATTTCCAGTAAGCGGGATTTTCCGGCGTTGAATTCTTCACGTCCGCCTGGGTAAGTAATCCGATCTTCTGGAAAATCTTATCGGCTTCCCGGCCCACCAGCACATGATATTCATTTATAGTAATACCGGGTCTGAGAAGGCTCTTTGCATAGCCATGCAAATGCAGGCAGGCACTATATACCTGCTTCTGTCTTTTGTTGAATTTTCCATTTACCGGAATCGTGCGCGTAAGATCCGCGTTATACCCTCCGTATTCGGCGCCAAAGTCCATCAGGATCAGATCCCCATCCTTACATTCCTGATTGTTTGCGATATAATGCAGGGTGCAGGCATTTTCACCGGAAGCGAGGATACTATTGTACGCCGGACCCGTTGCTCGTTCCCAAAGAAAAGAATGTTGGATCTCGGCTTCCAGTTCATATTCAAAAACACCCGGCCGCATGAAATGCATGGTGTGTAAAAAAGTTTTTGCAGTAATATCAATGGCCCGCTGGATCACGACAATTTCTTCGGCTGTTTTTACGGCGCGGAGTTTTTTTAATATCGTGGCGGACCGGAAGTACTGATGCAGCGGATATCGTTTTTGGGTTTCTTCTATAAAACGGTATTCCCGGGTTTGCAGAAGACTGGCTTTGCGGTCGTTTTCATTGGAATCCAGATAAATATTTTTAGCAAGGTGAATCCAGGTCTGCAACAACGCGTCGCTGGCATCCAGCCATACCACCGTTCCGATGCCTGAAATATTTTTCCCTTCTTCAGCCCGTAGTCTTTTGCCATCCCATTTTTCTTTCAACTCATTGGGCCTGACCAGGATCAGTACTTCTCGGTATTTCGGATCCGGATGGTCCGGGAACAAAATCAGCAAGGTATCTTCCTGAACAATGCCGGTCAGCCAAAAAAGGTCGCTGTTTTGCTTAAACGGATATATCGCGTCTCCATTGGAAGGTATTTCATCGTTACTGACAAAAATGGCAATGGAAGCCGGTTGCATTTCCTTTACAAAACGCTGTCGGTTTTTTTTAAAAATTACCGGGTTTAATGGCAGATACTTCATCCTTAAAAATAGGCTGGAAAGGCCAAACCAGCTGTTTTAGACCCAAAAAAGGCGGCCAGGGGCACGAAATCCGAAAAAACTTAATAAAAAGTTGTTTTTTTAAAAATATTTTCGTCATCTTGGCGGCCAATTGTTTACCAACTAACGACCTCTTACATTGTTTGCTATAAAGCTCCTCCAAAAAAGGAGCTTTTTACTTTTTATTTTAAAAAAGCCCATACAATTGGGCATCAATCCGCGTGATGATTTCTCCCAGGTGTTCTTCATTTTCAGGGAACTTATTTTTATCAACATCGACGACCAGCAGACCTCCTTCTTTATAGCCGTCGATCCATTTATTGTAAAGATCATTTAACCTTTTTAGATAATCGAGCCGGATATTTTCTTCATACTCACGACCCCTTTTCTGGATTTGTCCGACCAGAGTGGGTACCGAGGCCTGTAAATAGATCAGCAGGTCCGGCGGCTGAACCATTCTCTTCAGCGTTTGAAAAAACTGGAAATAATTATTGTAATCCCGTTTACTCATCAGACCCATATCGTACAGGTTGGGCGCAAAAATGTGGGCATCCTCATAAATGGTCCTGTCCTGAATTACCGTTTCGGTGCCACTATATATTTCCAGTAACTGATTCAGTCTTCCATTCAGAAAAAAAATCTGCAGGTTAAAACTCCAGCGAGGCATGTCATCATAAAAATCGTTGAGGTAAGGATTATGATCAACGTCTTCAAATTGGGGGATCCATTTATAATGCTTACTTAATAATTCAGTAAGGGTTGTTTTCCCGGCACCGATATTACCAGCCACAGCGATATGCTTGGGTTTCTTCGTTTTTGCCATTCCTAAATGTAAAATCTTATGACCGAAATATAAAAAGAATCGGATCCCTTTCAGAGATATTTAAAACCGAGCACTTTGCGAACTTCCAAAAGGGTGGCCGCCGCACTTATCCTGGCTCTCATCGCTCCCTTTGCCAGTATATTGTCTATCCGTGCCGGATCTTTTTGCAATGCTTCCGCTTTCTCGCGGATGGGCCTGATAAAGAGGATCATGTCTTCTGCCAGTTGTTTTTTCATGTCTCCATAACGGATCTGGCAATGATTGAAATCATATTCAAATTTTGCAAGAATTTCAGGTGCGCTGACCAGTCCGAGTAACGTGAAAAGCCCCTGGATATATTCTGGTTTTTTACTATTCGGCTTTTCGGGTCCCTGGTCCGTTTTTGCCTTCATGATTTTTTTGGTAATGAGTGCATCATCGTCATTCAGATACAGGGTATTCATCTGTTGTTCACTCTTACTCATTTTGCCGCTGCCGTCCAGGCTCTTAATTTTAACAAGATCTTCGCTGTAGCTGAAAGCAGTCGGAACAGGAAATACTTTTCCATATCGATGATTAAAGCGCTCTGCAAAATTGCGGGTCATCTCAATATGTTGTTCCTGATCTTTGCCAACGGGAACATACTGCGCCCGGTGAATCAGGATGTCGGCGGCCTGTAAAACAGGATAGGTCAGCAGGCCTGCATTGTTATTGTCGGGCTGTTGACGGACCTTCTCTTTAAACGTAACTGTTTTTTCAAGTTCTCCCTTATAGGCCAGCATGTTCAGGTAGAGATAGAGTTCCGCTATTTCCGGGATATCGCTCTGGGCGTAGATGGTGCATTTCTCCGGATCCAGTCCGCCGGCGATCAGTTCTGATACCAGGCGGCGGGTATTCGATTTTAATTCGCTTGTATCTGTATGGGTGGTAAGGCTATGCCAATCCGCTATAAAAAAATAGCATTCATATTCATATTGCATCCGTGCCCAGTTCTTCAGCGCTCCGAAATAGTTTCCCAGGTGAAGAAAACCGGTGGGCCGGATGCCACTTAAAACAATTTCTTTATTTTTCTCCATAGAGAAAGGCGAAGATAATGAAGGGGCACTCAAAATCTCCCTGAAACCATTATTTTTGTCCTAATCCCTTTCCATGGAAGTGAATGATGAACTGGTAGAGAATTTATGTAAACTGGCCTGCCTGGAATTTGATGCAGCCGGCAAGCAGGAAATTAAAAAGGATCTGCAAAAAATGATCGGCTTTGTTGAAAAGCTGAATGAACTCGATCTGCGGGGAGTGGAACCGCTTTTATATATGGGAGAAGAAACCAATGTCCTGCGCGAAGACTTGCCGGAAAAACCGCTTAGCCGGAAGGATGCTTTAAAAAATGCGCCAATGGCCGACGAAAAATATTTTAAAGTTCCACAGGTAGTCAGAAATCCTACCACACAGCCCGAATGTTAAAAGAAAGTTTTTATGGAGTCAACCGCTATTATTCATCTGGATCGGATCGTGAAAAGTTATTTCATGGGCAAACAGGCCGTTCCGGTACTCAAGGGCATCAGCCTGGACATTTTTAAGAATGAATACGTGGCGCTGATGGGCCCCTCGGGTTCGGGCAAGAGTACGCTGATGAATATAATCGGCTGCCTGGATTCACCCACTGAAGGACGATACATACTGAATGGCCAGGATGTAAGTGAGATGCCCGATGATGACCTGGCTGAAGTAAGAAATAAAGAAATTGGTTTTGTATTTCAGCAGTTCAATTTATTACCCAGGCTGACAGCAGCTGAAAATGTAGCTCTTCCCCTGGTATATGCCGGAATCACCAAAAAGACCAGGACCGAAATGGCCATGGCGGTATTGGAATTGGTCAGTCTGACGGATAGAAGCCACCATAAGCCCAATGAACTTTCCGGGGGACAGGCGCAGCGCGTAGCGATTGCGCGGGCGCTGGTAAATAATCCTTCGCTCATTCTCGCGGATGAACCGACCGGCAATCTCGATACCAAGACTTCCGTCGAGATCATGGAAATTTTTAATAAGATCCAGGCTTCGGGCAATACCGTCGTTTTGGTAACGCATGAAGAAGATATTTCTAATTATGCCCACCGCATAGTCAGGCTCCGTGATGGTGTTATTGAATCCGACAAAAGCAGAGAGGGAAAATATGTTCCTGCAGCGGTACCTTTTTAAGCCTAAAGCCTTCTTAAGCCTAAAGCTTAAAGCTTAAAGCCTAAAGCCTTTTTAATGATTAATTATTAGTAGTTCATTGTAAAATGGCAATAGCAATTAACAATTGACAATTAACAATTGACAATTGACAACTATGTCTTCTAAAATTTACACCAAAACGGGGGATGGCGGGAAAACCAGCCTGATCGGGGGGACCAAGGTTCCTAAAAGTCATATCCGGATTCAGGCATATGGAACGGTGGATGAACTCAATGCCCATATTGGTTTGCTGGGGGATCAATTGGCGGATATGCATAGCCGTGAGATGCTTCGTGAAATCCAGGACCGTCTGTTCACCATTGGATCTTCCCTGGCCTGCGACCCGCACAAAGAAATTGCCATGAAGATCCCTGACCTCGGGGAATCTGATATCATCCTGCTGGAAAATGAAATCGATATGATGAATGGGCGGCTCCCGGAAATGAAATCTTTTATTCTCCCAGGCGGGCATGTTGCAGTTTCCACTGCCCATGTTTGTCGCACGGTTTGCCGCCGTGCTGAGCGCCTGGCTGTCGAACTCGATGAGCAGGAACCGCTTGCCCAGCCGCTTGTTATTAAATATCTGAACCGGCTTAGTGATTATCTGTTTGTGCTGGCCCGATATATCGGGATGCTGGTTGGGGCAGAGGAAATTCCATGGAAAGCGAGAGGAAAGTAAGGAAGTGTGAAAGTATGGGAGTGAATTCCCATACTCCCATACTCCCATACTTTCATACTTGTATTCTCCCATCCTGCATCCGAACTACCCTGTCTGACATACCGGCCAGTGTTTCATTGTGCGTAACGATGAGAAAGGTTTGATTGAATTTATTTCTCAGCTCGAAAAATAACTGGTGTAGTTCTTTTGCATTGGCGGAATCCAGGTTTCCCGTGGGTTCGTCCGCAAAAATAATATCCGGACCATTGATCAGGGCACGGCAAACAGCCACTCTTTGCTGTTCCCCGCCGGACAAGGCGGATGGTTTATTTTCCATCCGGTGACCCACCCCGAGGGTTTCGAGCAGTTCCTTAGCCCGGGCTTCAATAGCCAATTTACTGCCGGAAGCAATCCATCCGGGGATACAAACGTTCTCCAAGGCCGTAAATTCAGGCAATAAATGGTGAAACTGGAATACAAATCCGATATGCCGGTTCCGGAACGACGCCAATGATTTTCCCTTCAAACTATGCAATTCCCGGTTTTTAAGGCGTATTTCACCCTCGGCTGGTTCATCCAAAGTGCCCAGAATATGCAATAAAGTGCTTTTACCAGATCCGGAGGGGCCAACCATACTCACAATCTCACCGGCATGGATATCCAGATCCACCCCCTGTAAAACGTGTAGCGGCCCATAGTATTTGTGAATATTCCTTGCTGAAAGAATCGGTTCATTGGCCGTGGCTGGGATCATTCACAAATATAACGAGCTTGATCTATGCAGCTATCCCGGCGCCTCCTATAAATGGTATTTGGTTGTTTCATTATAAAAATTACTTTTGCGAAAAATTAAAGACAGGGTCTGACCCCGCTGGTCCGGGATCTGCCCATCAATCTGACCTTATTAGTAACAACAGAATTAAAATACAGGATACCGATGTTTTGGACACTTGAATTAGCCAGTTATCTTGAAGACGCTCCCTGGCCGGCCACTAAAGACGAACTTATTGATTATGCTATCCGGTCCGGAGCACCCATTGAAGTAGTGGAAAACCTGCAGGAACTGGAAGACGAAGGAGAGATCTATGAAGGGATCGATGATATCTGGCCGGATTACCCCTCGCAGGAAGATTTCTTTTTTAATGAAGACGAATACTAATAAAGCTCAACGCGTAATGCTTAACGCCTAACGCTTTTATTAAATAAATAATCCTCTCAAAATTTGAGGGGATTTTCTTTTTTGGATCCTGTTTAATGTGCCAGATTTGTAATTGTAGAAAATGAAAAATGGGTGAATTGAATGGGGAATGACAATGACGAAGTTTGAAAATCTCTGCCTTCACTGATGTGGCCGAAGATCGTTATGTATTAAGGATCAAACATTTTTACTGTAGATTCGCCGGTCGATGTGTGTTAGTTGATTCACGATAAACCACATCCTCACATTGTCATTTCCCATTCAATTCCCCCGTTTTTCATTTTCTACAATTACATATTTGCCACATTAGTTTGATGTTTTTTCTCCAGCTCCGCCACGACGGCTTCGGTTACGCCTGTGAATGAAAATCCACCATCGTGAAAAAGATTCTGCATGGTAACCATCCGGGTCAGATCGCTGAATAAGACGGCTACATACCCGGCGCAATCATCAGCACTGGCATTTCCCAGCGGACTCATTTTTTCCGCATATTCCTGAAATCCGTCAAAACCTTTCACCCCACTGCCTGCCGTCGTTTTCGTAGGCGACTGGGAAACGGTGTTGATCCGGACCTTCTTTTTAATTCCATAATAATATCCAAAACTCCTGGCAATACTTTCCAGCAACGCTTTGGCGTCTGCCATCTCATTATAATCCGGAAATACTCTTTGCGCAGCAATATACGTGAGCGCTACCACACTTCCCCAATAGTTGATGGCGTCCAATTCATAGGCCGTCTGTAAAATACGGTGAAACGACATCGCTGATATGTCCAGCGTTTTCTGGTTGAATCCGTAATCCAGTTCCGTATAGGCGCGTCCCTTTCTCATATTCACGCTCATGCCCACGGAATGCAAAATGAAATCAATCTGGCCTCCGAAATGCGCCATGGAATCCTCGAACAATTTTTTCAGGTCCTCCGACTTGGTCACATCCGCTCCAATTACCGGAGCTTTGACGGCTTCCGCCAGTTTATTGATCTCTCCCATTCGCAGGGCAACGGGAGCATTGGTCAATACCAGTTCCGCTCCTTCATCATGACAACGCAACGCGGTTCTCCATGCCAGCGACTTTTCATCCAGCGCGCCAAAAATGATTCCCTTTTTCCCCTTAAGCAATTGGTATGACATACAATGGTATGGTTTTGTGTTGGTAAAAATAAGAAGATATTTTCAACGGGCGCGCGCAAGGTCAGCATTGGTTTTTTGTATATTAACAGCAGAAAACCATTTAACCCTTCAAGATGAGATCCAAATTTTCTGTACTCATAAATTTTCTACTTGCTTTTTCCCTTTTCTCCTGTAACCGGAACCAGGTCAGCCTGGATTTTACAAACGCCAAAGATGAAGTGGCTCCGCTCACCAACCTGGTTTTCCGTTTCGATAAAACGCTGATCGCCGATTCCCTGGTCAACCGATGGGATTCTACAAAATATATTTCCTTCGAGCCGGCTATCGCCGGTAAATTTCGTTGGGAACACGGAGATGAACTGGTTTTTTCTCCATCGGCACCCCTGCTGCCTGCTACAAATTACCGGGCCACCCTGAACAATGATATCCTGCAATTCAGCAAATTCGATCGCATCGGCAATTCAAAAGATATTCAGTTTCACACGGCAGAATTGAAATTAGAGAATACCAATAGCAGCTGGGTGCTGCAGGGTGAGAACAGTAAAACCTATGTTCCGCAAATGGATCTCTACTTTAATTTTCCGGTAGACCCGGTTTCCTTAAAGGACAAACTGAAAATAACGCTCGACGATAAGCCCGTCCCCTTCACATTGCAAACGCTTTCTGCTTCCAATAAAATCTCCGTCCGGCTCACAAATATCCCTACCGCAGATAAAGACTATGAAATCAAACTGCAGCTGGATAAGGGATTGATTCCTGTTGGAGGAAGCAATGGAACGGCGGATATGGCCTCTGTGCGTGCCATGATCCCGTCCCCATTTATTCTGCGGATCAATGAAGTGCAGGCGAATCCCGACGGAGCCGGAGGAACGATCCAGGTTTCAACCAGTCAGCATATCAGTTCAACGGACCTGGCTTCGCATATCCAGCTCGACCCGGCTGTCAAATTCAATACAGAAATTACAGAAACCGGATTTCTCATCCATAGTGATCATTTCAACCTGGAAAAAACCTATTTGCTCACCATCAAAAAAGGATTACGTGGCGAAATCGGCGGATCACTCGTTGAAGATTATATCAATAATCTCGCTTTTGGTGCTTTGGAACCGGCTATCAGTTTTCAAAACGGCAAAGGCATTTATTTGTCCGGCAAGGGTGAAAAAAATGTTGAAGTGCGTATTACCAACGTGGAGAAAGTAAAACTCATCATCTCCAAAATTTACGAAAATAATTTGTTGACGGCACAGCGTAATGGATACGAGCCGCAGGAAAAAAATACGGACTACAACGGATATGAATATGATGACAATAACGCATCTACTTCAGGCGATGTTTTCTATGAACAGGAGGTGGATACCCGGCTCCTGCCAAAATATGGCGGCAGCCGGCTCCTGCATCTCGATATCGAAGATAAACTCCCCGATTTTAAGGGTATTTATCATATCATGATCCGTTCCACAAAAGATTACTGGGTTCGGGACAGCCGCTTTCTTTCTTTATCTGACATCGGTCTCATAGCCAAAGAAGGCAGTGCAAGCCTGACCATTTTTGCGAATTCCATTCAGTCGGCACAGCCGTTGAAGGGAATAAATATGATTGCTTACGGAGCCAATAACCAGATCCTCGGCATGGCGGCTACGGATGACCAGGGAGTGGCCGAAATTAAATATCAGCGCAGGGAATATGCGGGTTTTAAACCGGCTATGATCGTCGCAAAAACAGCGGATGATTTCAATTACCTGCCATTTCGTTCGACGCGCGTAAATGTTTCACGCTTTGACGTGGGTGGCAAAACCATGAATTCCACCGGGCTCGACGCATTTATTTATCCGGAAAGGGATATTTACAGGCCGGGAGAAAAAATAAATTATTCTGTTATTCTGCGGGATTACAATTGGAAATCACCCGGTGAAATTCCGGTCATCCTGAGATTCCTTTTTCCAAACGGAAAGGAATTTAAATCCATTCGCAAAAACCTGAACGATCAGGGATCATTGGAAGGCAGTATTGATCTTCCGGTTTCGGCCATTACGGGAACCTATTCATTGGAGGCCTATACTTCCAATGAAACCTTATTATCTACCCAGCCATTTCATGTTGAAGAATTTGTGCCCGACAGAATTAAAGTGACGGCCTCACTGAATAAAGAATTCTATGAACCGGGCAATACCGCCGAATTGAAAATTCAGGCTGTTAATTTTTTCGGACCACCCGCCGCGGATCGAAATTATGAATGTGAGATCCAGCTGAAACAGAAAACTTTTATTGCAAAAAAATTTAATAATTATAGTTTCACCCTGACCAACCAAAAAACGTTTTATGATAAAGTTACCCGGGAAGGCAAGACCAATAGCGCCGGTGAAGTCAGTGAAAAATTTCTGGTTGAAGATATGTACCGGAATATCGGACTGCTGCAGGCAGATTTCTATAGCACCATTTTTGATGAAACGGGCCGGCCGGTGAGCAGGCTGACGAGCGCAAATATCTATACACAGCCCGTATTTTTTGGTATCGCCGACGACGGAAGCTGGTACTATCCCCTGAACCAGGCCCTGAGCTTTCATCTCATTGCGCTTGATAAAAATCAGCAGGTCGTTCCGGCGACAGCCGAAGTTTCCGTCATCAAACACGAATACCGGACAGTGATTTCAAAAAGCGGAAGTTATTTCCGGTATGAATCCCAAAAGGAGGACAAGCTGATCAGCTCAGCCATGGTGAAAGTAAATGGAGAACAAACCAGCTATTCTTTCGTACCGCGCACGGCGGGAGATTATGAATTGAGAGTAGCTGTTCCGGGTTCCAATACCTATACCAGTAAATCTTTTTACAGTTTCGGATCATGGGGTTCTGACAATTCAACATTTGAAGTCAATAATGAAGGTCATATTGATGTTCAGCTGGACAAAACATCTTATAAAAACGGAGAATCCGTTCGCGCTCTTTTCAAAGCTCCTTTTGATGGCCGGATGCTGGTGACCCTGGAGACAGATAAACTGATCAGTTATCAATGGATCAACGTTGAAAAAAGATCGGCCAGCCTGGAGTTAAAACTCAATGCAGACGCGATGCCCAACGCGTATATCACAGCAACGCTCATCAAACCGCATGGCATTTCGGATATTCCGTTAACAGTTGCGCACGGTTTCGAAAACGTGATGGTGGAAGAAAAAAACAGGAAGATCCCGGTAGAAATCATGGCCAGCAAAACCGTCCGGTCGCGCACCCAACAGGAAGTAAAAATAAAAGCTGCGCCGAATAGCATGGTCACGCTGGCTGCAGTGGATAACGGGGTATTGCAGGTATCTGATTTTCAAACGCCCGATCCCTACGGATATTTTTATGCCCGTCGTGCATTGGCCGTGAACGACTTTGACATGTATCCCCTGCTCCTCCCGGAACTCAGAGCCCGCCTGAGCACGACCGGCGGCGATTCAGAAACAGATATGACCAAACGGACCAATCCCATGCCGGCCAAACGGATCAAAATCCTTTCCTACTGGAGCGGTATTAAAAAAGCGGATGGTAATGGCGAAGCCGTTTTCGAGGTTGACATACCCCAGTTCTCCGGTGAGATCCGGTTGATGGCTGTTTCCTATCGGGATGATCAGTTCGGTTCTGCCGAATCAAAAATGACGGTAGCGGACCCGTTGGTGATGAGTACCGCACTCCCGCGCTTCCTGAGTCCCTCCGATTCCATACGCGTACCGGTAACAATCACCAACACAACGGCGAACCCGGCCAACGGATCGGCCAGATTGAATACCAGCGGGGGCATTCTTGTATCCGGAAACCGGGAGGTCTCATTCACTATACCGCCCAACTCTGAAAAGCGACTATACTTTACCGTTATAGCCAGCCCCATAATTGGTACCGGGAAAATTTCAGTGGTTGTGAATGGAACCGGCGGAAAATTCAGTGATGAAACAGAAATCAGTATCCGACCGGCTGCTTCCCTTCAAAAGAATACGGGCAGCGGCAGCCTGGCGGGTGGAATCACCCAAACCATAAATTTTGATAACGCAGACTATATTCCCTCGAGCATCAGCAGGCAGTTATTCCTCACGCGTTTCCCTGGCGCGGGATTGAGTAAATACCTGGGATATCTCCTGGAATATCCCTACGGATGCACGGAGCAAACCGTTTCAACCGCATTTCCGCAATTGTACTTTGGTGAGCTTTCCGATGCGCTCCATGTTTCCCACGATAACCAGTCCACCGCAAACTATAACGTACTGGAAGCTATCCGGAAAATAAAAATGCGACAACTTTACAATGGCGCTGTCACTTTATGGGACGACGAAAAATCCGCTGATTGGTGGACGAGCATTTATGCGGCGCATTTTCTGATTGAAGCCAATAAAGCCGGGTTTGATGTTGACAAAAATCTCCTGGAAACCCTGCTGGGTTATATAAACTCGACCCTGAAAGAAAGAAAAACCGTCAACTATTATTATAACCGCGATCAGGTCAAGCGGATCGTTCCCAAAGAAGTGATCTATGGATTGTACACATTGGCGCTGGCATCCAGGCCAAATACCGCGCTGATGAATTATTATAAAGCCAATCCATCGCTCTTGAGCCTTGACTGCAAATATTTGCTTGCGGCCGCTTATGCTCTTGCCGGCGATAAGAACAGTTACAGACAATTCCTTCCCGATCATTTTACAGGCGAGACTGCGAATACCGAAACAGGCGGCAGTTTTTCATCCGATATCCGGGATGAGGCCATGGCATTGGATGTGTTGCTGGACGTGGATCCGGGCAACCCGCAGGTACCGGAAATGGCAAAACATGTCTCAGAAAAATTGAAACAACGCTACTGGTATAACACACAGGAACTGGTATTTGGATTCTTATCTCTTGGAAAAATTGCAAAACAGCAAAGCATCTCCGGTGTGACCGCGGAAATAAAACTGCAGGGCAAAAAAATTGTTGATTTTAACGGCTCTGATCTGAAGCTTAGCGCGGCCCAACTAAAGGACGGCAAACCGGAAATAATAACCCGTGGCAAGGGCAATATGTATTATTACTGGGAAGAAGAAGGCATACCTGCCGGCGGTACGATGAAGGAATCTGATAATTATCTGAAGGTCCGCAAACATTTTTTTGACCGGTATGGAAAACCCGTAAGCGGAAATACTTTTAAGCAAAACGAGTTGGTGATCGTCCAAATCACCCTGGAGAAAACCTTCAGCAACGACGTTCAGAATATCGTAATCACCGATCTGCTGCCTGCCGGCTTTGAAATTGAAAATCCCCGCACCAAAGATATTCCGGGTATGGACTGGATCAAGGACGCTTATGTACCCATTGCGGTCGACGTCCGCGACGACCGTATCAATCTATTTTTAAATTCTGTGAATCTGAAGCAAACTTATTATTACGCTGTCAGGGCCGTATCTCCAGGAGTTTATAAAATGGGACCCGTCAGTGCCGATGCAATGTACAACGGAGAATATCATTCCTATAACGGAGGGGGGGTTATTAAGGTGGTTGAGTAACAGAAATAAATAATTTATCAGAAATATTTCATCAAGGCATCTTTCCGGGCACGGGAAACATTTATTGTTGTCCCATCCGTCATAATAAGATAGCCTCCGTCTCCCCGAATATATCTGGATACTTCATTCATATTGACCAGGAAAGAGTTGTGCACGCGAAGAAAATTTGTAAAATCGAGCAATTGTTCTTCCATTTCCTTTAAGGAACGACAGGCGATTTTCATGCTCTTATTTTTAAGATATAAGATTGTAAAATTGTCATCGGCTTTGCAATGGACTACCTGATCGGCAGGAATTAATTCATAACCTTCGATAGTCGGAATGGCTATTTTGGAAAAGCGTCTGTCCTTTTGTGCCAGTTGGTCCATGAGCATCTGGAATTGCTCAGCTGAGGGATTCATTTTATGCTGTTCCACTCTTTGAACGGCAGCAACCAACCCTTTTGGATCGATTGGTTTCAATAAATAATCCAGCGCACTATATTGAATGGCTTTGATTGCATACTGATCATAACTCGTAGTGAAAATGATTGAAAAACTAATTGGCTTTATTTTTTCCAGCATTTCAAACCCATTCATAAACGGCATTTCAATATCCAGAAATACCAGTTCAGGTTTAGTCTTTTCAATACAGTCAAGTGCCTGAATAACCGAAGTACAGGAAGCCACCACCTCTACCCGGGGACAATATTCTGCCAGTAATAAATTCAAAGTAAACAGGCAATGCTCTTCGTCATCTATAAGTATTGCTCTAATCATAAATTGAAGGTATTTTAACAACTACTTCCGTCCCACCGGAACTTCCATCCGCATTCATCAGATCATTGATAACCACTTCCGACTTCCTGTCTTCGCTTTGTTGGAGTAAATCAATCCGTTCAGCAGTTATTTTCAAACCCATGGAAAGATGCCGCGAAGATGATTTACCGGAGAATAAGGAAGCCTGCTTACGACCAATACCATTATCCCTGATCACCAAAAACAAGCACCCATTTTCCGGGTACACCTGGATATATAATTGACCTTTATCCACCTTATGCATTAATCCATGCCATATCGCATTTTCAACATAAGGCTGCATCATTAAAGGTGGAACTTTTATGAAATCCAATTCAATATTCTTATCAACATCGATTTGATATTCAAAACGATGATTAAATCTGACCACTTCAAGTTCGAGGTAAAGCTGTAAGGTTTCGATTTCCATTGCCAATGGCACCAAAGCGATCTGGGAGTTTTGCAATATGAGCCGTACCAGTCTCGAAAATTTCGTCAGATATTCTGAGGCCTGTGATTTATCACTTTGAAGAATAAAACGATTAATTGAGTTCAGAGAATTAAATATAAAATGTGGATTCATTTGCGCCCGCAAAGACTGCATTCTAAGCTCGGAAGCCTTTTGTTGTAACTCCGCCAATTGTCTTTTATTTTCCAGTTTTTCATTTTTCCTTCTCAGCAAAATATTCCGGAAAACGATGATACTAAGTAAAATAATGGTAAACAGGCTCCCGATTAATATTGCATTGATCAGGGATTGTTGTCCAATCCGGGCCTTCTCAATCCTGTTGTCCTTGTCCAAAAGATCCAGCTGGGCCTGTTTTTTTTCTTCCCGTGCCTCATTTTCATAATAATTCAGTCTTGACAAAAACTTGTTCGTTAAGACAGAATCTCTTAAAAGGGAATATTTGTTTAAATAAGAATAAGCGCTGTCTGCTTTTCCAAGATTGGAATATATTTTTGCTACCAATTGATACCCATCTACCATGACTGGCTTCGCATTTGCCAGAATGGCCAGACTAAGTCCCTCCGATGCATACGCCAGTGCCGACTGATTATTATGCTTTCCCTCCAATGCCTTACCGGCATCGGTCAGCGCCGTCATCAAATGAACCTTGTCATTAAAAGTCCTGTATTTGTTCATTAGAATCAGGGATATCTTAAAAGACGAATCATAAGCCTTCCCCGCCAGATAAGTTTCACTGAGCCCCAGCCACAGGTCCGGATTTTGAGGGTATTTTCGCAACGCCTGAAATAAATAATAAAAAGAAGAATCGTATTTCTTCAAATTGCAGAATATGGATCCCAGTTGTTCATTTTCATCCCATTCAAGGTTATGATCCCTTGCATATTGCAGACTCTGATAATAATAAGACAGTGCCGTTTCATAATCTCCGGCCGCTTTATACAGGTTTCCAAAATTCTTATATGAAAAAAGGACACACATATGGTCATTCATCTTCTCCCTGATATCTAAACTCTTCCGACAATATTCAAATCCCTTGCCATATTCCCCCATGGCCGTATACAGAACACTTTTATATGCACACAATCTTCCCGCCCCTTCATTTCCGTTCACTTTCCTAAGAAGTAGAGACGCTTTTTCATAAGCAGTGTCTGCATTTGAAAATTCAGTTTTAAAATAAAGAATCTGACCCAGATATAAATAACACCAAGCGAGAGATCTGTCATCATGAGAGGTTTCCAATTTGGGAATGCTTTCGCGAATATATTTCTCAGCTTTAGGATAATTTCTACGATATATCTCGCTTACTCCCAAACTGAGTGTTGATATGGCCACGCCATTCACATAATGAATCCTGGATGATTCCAGGTTTGCCCGGTTAGCATAAAAATAAATTGAATCCGCAATGGGGTGTGGGAACCACCAATATTCTTCACTTAATGAATTGAGCAAATCTGCTTTTTCAATACCCTGGGAATGATTCAATTTCTGAAGAAGACTGGATATACTCTCTCTGTTAGGATGTTGCGCGAAGACATCATTGCAAAGCAGTAAAATTATAAATTCAGCAATAATGAAAATTATTCCTGAAAAAGGAAACCGCCTTCTCATCATTGTCGAAATGTGAATATGATTTTTAAAGATCATTGTTCGAAATCATATGATGTTTTAAGGCATTATTTTGAAAAGAGATGGTCTCTTTACCCAATTAAAATATACGTTAATTCCCTTTCTTAAAAAAGGAATAGTTGGCTGTTGCCATGCATGGATGGTAGTTTACAGATAGGAATGAGCGGCTAAATACCCTGATTCCGGTTTAAAACATCGGGTTGTTTTCCGGGAAAAGCCTCCCGTATACATAGTGGCATCCGAATCGGACGACTTCAAACGCCCGATTATTTCCGGCAGCGACCCGGTTATATGGTTAACTACCCATTGGCCCTTCATTTTGATTTTGTATCTGAATAAATTCATATTGTTTCGCCAATGATCGCCATACAGGTTTTAACCCGTTGGTACAGTTATCAATTTATTCATATTTAAACCTTCACCATGAAACGATTCTACCAGTTATCCAATCGATCATTTTTAACCCGCAACCTGATTGTCTGCATTTTGATAAGCAGCAGTTTTATGGCCTGTCGGAAAACAAATGATCCATTCAAAGAAAGCGCCAGCCCATCTTTTTATTCATCCGATGTCATTGATAAATGGCTCACGCTTCAGGTACGCCTGTACAAAAATGCTACGGGCATTAATAACGGCGCATTTGCCAGGGCCTTTGCTTATTCTGGCATTACTGCCCTGGAATCGCTTGGGCAGGAAGATTCCTGGCAAAACAAGTTGAATGGCCTCGATCCGCTGCCCAGACCCGAAAAGTTTAAAAGTTATTTTTGGCCAGCCAGTGCGAATGCTGCTTTGGCCGAATACAACAGGAGTTTTTTCACTTCTTCCAATTTGACCCCTCCCGATCTTACCGCCATTGATTCTTTGGAGGATGCAATCAGTAATTCCTTTGCTGCGGAAAATTCAGGTGTGTTGAACAGGTCGGCTGCATTCGGCAAATCCATAGCAGATGATATTTTCTCCTGGTCTCAAACAGACAGATTTGCTGAAGACAATGCAATGCCCTATACATTAGTAGTGGGACCCGGCGCCTGGCAGCTTACGCCACCTGCCTTTGCTGCTCCGGCGGGACCTTTTTGGGGAAATGACCGGCCCATAATCAGTGGAAGCCAAAATAATACGCTGCCGCCTCCTCCTTTGCCTTACTCGGTAGATCCCAAATCAGCATTCTATAAAATGGTAAACGACGTGTATGCGGCATCAAAAGTTTTAACGGACGATCAAAAAGCCATGGCGTTATTCTGGAGAGATGTACCCGGTGTAACTACTCCGGGTCATTGGCTGAGCATTCTTCAGCAGGTATTAAAACAAACAAAGAGCCACCTGGATAAAGCATGTACGGCTTATGCTCTTTCAGGCATTTGTGAAAATGAAGCCCGCATTAGTGTATTTGAAACTAAGTATACCTATAACCTGGTGAGGCCGGTGACCTATGTCAGAAGTGTAATTCTGGACGCAACCTGGCTGCCTTTTATTGCAACCCCGAGTCACCCTGAATATATCTCCGCGCATTCTGTGGTTTCTGAAGCCACTGCGCAGGCATTAACCGCAGTTTTCGGAGACATTGGCAGTTTTACGGATCACACCTACGACTATCTGGGCTTTGCGCCCCGGACATTCAAATCTTTTACCGCAATAGCAACTGACGCTGGCAATTCAAGATTTTACGGAGGTATTCACTATCAAATGTCCATAGATCTTGGACTTAAAGAAGGAAAAAAAGTTGCTTCCAATGTCCTGGATAAGCTAGGACTTGATGACAACGTTAAAAAATAATCTATTTGCTAATTACGAACCGACCGCCCTGAAAAAAATTCAGGGCGGTTTTTTTCTCCACACCACAAATATTTACAAATAAGAAATATTACAATCATTTTATAGGAAGAACAGAAATATTGAGCTCCTTCAATTGTTTTTCGTCGATTGAAGCGGGTGCATCCAGCATTACATCCCGCCCGCTGTTATTTTTTGGAAAGGCGATAAAATCGCGGATAATTTCGCTTCCGCCCAGGATGGCACATAACCGGTCGAATCCGAAAGCAATTCCTCCATGAGGCGGTGCACCATATTCAAAGGCGCCCAGCAGAAAACCGAATTTATGATTGGCTTCTTCCCGGGTCATACCCAGGGCGTCAAACATTTTTTCCTGCAGTTCCCGCTGATAGATCCTGATCGAACCCCCGCCGATTTCGTTTCCGTTCAGCACCATATCGTACGCGTTCGCTTTGATATTCGCATAAGGATGCTCGAGATACCGGTCCGCTTCACGGATCGCCGGATCGTTATTGATCATAGTGGCAATCTGATCGGGTTTGGGAGCGGTAAACGGATGGTGACGGGCAACCCAGCGATTGTCTTCCTCATTGTATTCAAACAAGGGAAAATCAAGCACCCAGAGCAGTTTAAATTCATCTTTCTTCCGCATACCCATCCGTTCACCCAACTCGAGCCGGAGATCGCTGATGGCCTTCCGGGTTTTCTCTTCCCTGCCGGCAAGGATCAGGATAAGGTCCCCTTTTTGTGCATTGGAAAAACCGGCGATGGACCTGAGCTTTTCTTCAGAATAAAATTTATCTATGCTGCTTTTAACCGAGCCGTCTTCATTGAACCGGATATAGACCAGCCCCTGCATGCCCACCTGCGGGCGTTTAACCCAGTCCGTTAGTTCGTCCAGCTGTTTGCGCGTCCAGGAAGCGGCGGCAGGAACGGAGATCGCCAGCACGGTTTCGGCGTTGTCAAAAACCGGGAATCCGGCATTGGCAATCAGGAAACCATCTGCTTCAACGGCCCCTTTTCTTTTGACCGGCGATTTCAGGTTGGCGATTTTCATTCCAAAACGGATGTCCGGTTTGTCATTTCCATAAATCCACATGGCATCCTCCCAACTCATTCTGTCTATTTTCTCCGCATAATCTATTCCTTTTACTTCCTTGAAAATATAGCGGATCATGCCCTCGAACATCTCCAGGATATCATCCTGTTCGATAAAGCTCATTTCGCAGTCAATCTGAGTGAATTCCGGCTGACGGTCCGCGCGGAGATCCTCATCCCGGAAGCATTTCACCACCTGGTAGTAACGGTCGTATCCGCTGACCATCAGGAGTTGTTTAAAGGTCTGCGGACTCTGGGGAAGGGCATAAAACTGACCGGCATTCATACGGGACGGCACCACAAAATCACGGGCCCCTTCGGGGGTTGATTTGATTAAAAACGGCGTTTCGATGTCCATGAACTGGTTCAGGTGGAGGTAATTCCGGGCCGCCCGGTTCACGGCATACCGGAGCTCTATGTTTTTTTTAACCGTATTCCGGCGCAGGTCGAGATAACGGAATTTCATACGGAGGTCATCGCCGCCATCGGTTTCGTCCTGTATGGTAAAGGGCGGAGTGACCGACTTGTTTAAAATGGTTATCTGGTTTATCCTGATTTCAATTTCCCCCGTTGGGATTTGGGGGTTTTTGCTCGATCTTTCAGAGACGATACCCGTTGCCTGGATTACGAATTCGCGGCCCAGGGGATTCCCTTCGAGGGCTGCATTTTGGACCTCATCCAGTAATAATTGAGTAACTCCGTAGCGGTCCCGGAGGTCTATAAACGTGATACTTCCAAATTTTCTAAGGGTCTGGACCCAGCCCGCCAGGGTTACTTCCCGGTTAAGGTTTACCATCCCTAACTCGCCACAGGTATGTGTTCTGAACATTTGCTTCCTAGATTAGCCGGCAAAGGTAGGGACTGACCCGGGGCCAAAAACGTTTAAAAAAAATAAAAAACCGATTCCGGGCTCTTTCATTTGTTAAAAATAGTTTTTATCTTGTATCCATCCGTACGATTCACCTCCTCTGATTAAACCTATCCTGGTTATTCTATTCTTACCTTAAAGCAACTTTTTATCCATAACCCATGTAAGGCCATCTGTTTTTTGATCGGACCAACCTGAAGCAATCAAAAAGAAAAACGGACCTTATGGAATTCATTATTATCGTTGCCCTGGTTACAGGCGTACTGATCCTGCACCGACCCCTTTCAGCTTTATTTAATAAGCTTTACGTCGCCCGTCAGCAGCATAAATTCATTGAATGCGAAACTTTTTACCACAGCGTCGTTTCAAAATACATCCGCTATTATAACCGGCTTAGCCTCGAGGACCAGCGCAAGTTTTTATTCCGGACATTTCTATTTAAAAAATCCCGCCGGTTCCATTATATCGAAGTCAGGGAAAGTGCGGAAATGCCCATCCTGATCAGCGCCGTCGCCATCCAGCTCACTTTCGGCCTCGATAAATATATGCTCAATTATTTCAATGATATATATGTATTGAAAGATGATTACCACTATGGATTTTATTCCCGGCCATTCATGGGGCACGTGGATCAGAGCGGTATCTATCTTTCCTGGGATAATTTTATCAAGGGCGTCAGCGGACTTACCCCTTACTGCAATGTCGGGCTCCATGAAATGGGTCATGCCCTGGCTTATGTAACATTCATAACAGAAACAGAAGAGGATAAACACTTCAAAAAAGAATTCAAAAATTTCTCTAAGGTCGCCCGTCCCATATTTGCCGATATGCAGGCCGGAAACCGAAACCTGCTGGGTGAATACGCAGCTGTGAATTACCACGAATTCTGGGCTGTTTCAGTTGAAACCTTCTTCGAAAACCCTGTCTGTCTGAAGCAGGACCTACCCGATTTATACCAGGCCATGGTCAGCCTCCTCCGTCAGGATCCCCTTCAAATGCGCAATAATAGCAATGGAAAGGCGATTTTTGTACTGAAAGCAGTGAAACGGGAAGAAGAAACGCTGAATTAACCGACCCCACTCCCGCCAATTTATTTCATCATAAACCTTTTCAGGACGAGACCACCTGTATAGTTTTTTCCGGACGAGTCAGTCTGATCTGTATTTCGTACAGTCCTGTATCGGTATCGGACATCTCCGCATTTTGTACAAACATAGGTAATTGATTTATAGCTTATTGCCAACCCGGCATTTTCTTGGATGGACAAAACCGTGCTCCATTACCCGGATCCGGGAGACCAGGACCGCTGATAAAAAATATTTATGCTAATCAATTATTTAAAAATTGCTTTTAGAAACCTCGCAAGACATAAGGCATTTTCTTTTATCAATATTGCGGGATTGGCCATTGGAATGACTTGCAGTATTTTTATTTTGCTCTGGGTGCGGGACGAATTGAGCTATGACAAATTTCATAATCAGGCTGACCAGATTTACCGGCTAACTGCTGATGCCAGCGGGTTCAAAGCGGCAGTGAGCCCAGCCGGTATGGCAGAAGGTCTTAAGAGCCAGATGCCGGAAATAAAAAATATTACCCGGATCAGTAAACCCCAGAGCACATTATTTGAAATAGGTAATCAAAAATTCGAGGAAAAGCAACTCATCTATGCCGATTCGAATTTTCTGGAAATGTTCACGTTCCCCCTGCTTAAAGGAGTTCCAAAAACGGCATTGCAAAATCCGGGCGGCATTCTGATTACCGCGGATATGGCAAGAAAATATTTTGGCCAGGAAAACCCCATGGGCAAGATCATCCGTAAAGACAACAATGAAAATTATAAAGTAACGGGGGTACTGGCCAATATTCCTTCCAATTCACATCTTCAACTGGATTTTATCATTCCCATGTCTGCTATTGAAAAGACAGATGGTGATCTGGTTCGAAAAACATGGGACAACTTTAATTACTATACCTATATATTATTAGATAAAAATGCCGATGCTTCTCCGAAAGGATTATCGAAACTGAACGAAGAAATAAAAAAAATTTACAAATCGCATGAGACCGAATTAAAAGTAGATTTCATTTTACAGCCATTGCGGAGTATTCACCTGAATCCGGGATTACAGGTTGATCTTCCGGGTCATGGAAATGTCCAGTACGTGAATATTTTTTTTATTGTGGCACTCTTCATCCTTGCAGTAGCCTGCATCAATTTTATGAACCTGGCAACAGCGCGTTCTGCAAGAAGAGCAAAAGAAGTCGGACTGCGTAAAGTTGTCGGTGCCGGGCGATACCAGATCATAGGCCAGTTTTTGGGTGAATCCGTTTTTATTGCTTTATTGTCATTTCTGATCGCGATGTTGCTGGTCTGGGCACTCCTGCCAGCCTTTAATGATATTTCCGATAAAAGAGTGAACATCCGTAGTCTGCTCGAAGCCAAATTATTGATCAGCCTATTTGGACTGGCCCTCGCAACCGGATTGCTTTCCGGAATCTATCCGGCCATTTATCTTTCCGGATTTAAACCGGTGAGTGTCCTGAAAGGGAAATTAAAATCCATGGGTGGTAATCTGGTATTCAGAAACACACTGGTTATTACCCAATTCATTGTTTCGATTGTTCTGCTGGTGGGAACTGCCGTCGTCTACAGGCAGCTGCATTATATAAAGGACATGAACCTGGGTTTTGAAAAAAGAAACCTGTTATATACAACCTTTACCGGAGAACTTTGGAACAAAATGGATGCCATCAAAACTGAATTAAAACAACATCCGTTGACCGCCGACTATTCCATTATTTCCGATTTGCCCACCACCCTGGTTACGGGCACGGTGGAAGTCATGTGGGATGGAAAGGATCCTAAGTCACAGGTGGTCATTCCCTCGATTGACGTGGATGAAAATTTTGTGAATGTATTTCAGATGACGATTTTAAACGGCCGAAGTTTTTCCACTGCCTTTAAGGGAGACAGTTCCAACTATGTCGTCAACGAAAAAATGGTCCGGGTCATGGGAATGACCGTTCAAAATGCCGTTGGAAAGCCGCTTAGTTTTGGGAGTGTCAAGGGTACCATCATCGGAGTGGTAAAGGATTTTAATTTCAAACCGGTCCAGCAGCCTATTGAGCCCCTGGTTTTAAGACAGAACAAATATGGCGGTTATATTTTCGTGCGAACCAAACCCGGTAATACGGAGGCCACCATACGGGAGTTTGGAAAAATCTGCCAGCAGCTTAATCCGGCCTATCCTTTTAATTATAGTTTCCTGGATGAGGACCTGGCGAATCTTTATAAGAGTGAACAAAGAATCGGCAGCCTCTTTAATGTGTTTGCCATACTGGCCATTTTTATTTCCTGTCTGGGATTATATGGATTGTCTGCTTATATCGCCGAACAAAGAACCAAAGAAATTGGCGTCCGGAAAGCTTTGGGTGCTTCCGTTTTTAATATTGTATACCTGCTTTCTTCCAATTTTACCCGGGTAATTCTGATCGCGATTATTATTGCTGTCCCCATTTCATGGTATGCGGTTCACCAATGGCTGCAGGGTTTCGCATATCATGTGGACATTGGCTGGGGGATTTTTGCGGTGGGAGCCGTTTCTGCGCTTTTTATTGCCTGGTGTACCGTGAGCTTTGAATCAGTGAAATCGGCCGTTGCCAATCCGGTAAACAGCCTTCGCTCAGAGTAAATCACCTGCCCAAAACTTTTTCAAACCGACTGATATCTGCGAGGGGATCTATCGATCCCGCGCCGGTTATTTTATCGACCAATTTTTTTGCGAAATAAGGAGCCAGTGAACAGCCCTTGGTGCCCATTCCGTTCAGGATGCCAATCTGTGGATGAATGGGATGAAAGCCGACAAAGGGCCTGCGTTCAAGCGTGGCGGGACGAATGGCTGCAAAATGTTCGAGTACGGTATAGGGCAATTTTGAAAAATGATTCAGCCAGCTTTCAGCATTCTTTCTGAAAATCTGAGAAGGCAGGTCGTCAGCGAATTCCCATTCATAAGAGGACCCGAGCCAAAAAATATCTTCTTTGTACGGAACGAGACTAAGGCCTTTTTTAAAAACCAGATTTTCGGGCAAGCCTTTTATTCCCACAAGCAGCGCCTCTCCCTTATTGAGGGCGAAGGGAAGTTTTTCAAAATAGGGGTTTTGGACCGAAGATTTACCATCGCAAAAAACAATATAACGGGCACGGATATTCGAATACTCAATTCCATTTGTTCTTTTCTGGAATTTTGAAAAATCGAATACCGATTCAATGATAAAACCATTTTTCTTCAACCAGGCCCTCCAGTTGGTTAATAGTTTATCCACCGTGACCAGGTAACAGGGGCCAATGGATCCCCAGCCAAATTCGTAACTGAACCACGCCGAATATTTTTCGATTTTTTCTCCTGGGGTCAGGTAAGCGTGATCTTCTCCAAATCTTTTTTTGAACGCCTGTAGCATTTGCACGCTCGGGAAGAAGTCGATCACCGAAGTTTCTCTGATAAAGGTCTCACTGAGAAAATTCCCGATTGCCAGATATGCCCTGGATGCAAATGGCATGAGTTCATCGATCATCCAGGTCGTTACCATCCTTCTTCCGGTTACCGGATTGATCAGTCCGGCTGCCCGCATGGAGGCCCCATCGGGGTTGGGTTGGTCGATTATTGTAAAGGGAACACCCGCCTTGTAGAGCCACCAGCTCAACCAGGTTCCCGATAATCCCTGTCCGACAATTAAAACCTCTGTGTCTTTCATTCAATTATTTTGATTCCACCCGGATATGAATGCCTTCGCTGTGCGCAGCAAATTCAGGGGCATACATGCATTCCAGGCAGCTGATGCCGTTACTGTAATTGCCTGATGTTGTAACAAAAACCGGATATTCGAATACATGGGTGCCTTTGGGCAGAAGGTCAAAAAAGAAACTGGTACTTGCATCCCGGGTTGTTTGATAATATCCGAGGCCACCCTGCCATTGATATCCGCTGAGTATATTGACCGGCTCCAGGCAGGCCGCGCGCATGTCTTTCAAGTGTACATATTCCAGGTCCCGGTCCGTTTTAATAATAATGCGCATCATCAGTTTATCCCCTGGTTTCAGCGGATTTGCAGAAGAAACAATTTCCAGCACCGGCCCCTTGTCTGAATTTTTTTCTATAAATAAACCTTTGCTTATGGAAAGCTGCGTTTGCGCAGAAGTTATTTTGTCCAGGTTTTCAAAATACTGCCAGTAGATGGCGCCCCAGGAAGGAGGGCCAATTGGCGGTTGTCGGTTGGCAGTTGCCCCAGAATTTTGCTGAACGCTTACCTGGATATTTCCCATGTCAGGTTTCACCTGATTACCGGGAATCTGTTCTTTAAAATATCCGGTGCCGGCTTCTGATTTTTCCGCTCCTATTTTATATGTGCCCAATTGAATCGCAACGGTTTGCCGTGAAGAAAGCCAATCGTTCCCACCCAGGAGCAGGGCATAACAGGCATCCGCAGTCGCTTTTGTGGTGGGCCAGTGCCGGGTGCGTTTCTGTTGAAGTAACCAATATTTCATCTGGTCGGTATCTTTTTGATCAGCATGCAAATCCTGGAATGTTTCAATCAGGAGTGCCTGGGTTTCCACGGGCGCTTCCTGCCAGTAAAAGCCGTTATTTACGGATTTCCAGTACATACCAAGTTCTGTTGACGTGGTTGCGTTTTCTTTCAGGGAAGCCAGGATATCTTTTGCTGTTTTGATATCTCCTGTTCGGAATAAAAACAACGCGATCATTCCCTGCATATAGACAGATTCTTTTGTCCAGCCGGCGACGGCCTGTTTTCTATAATAATTTAATGCATTGAAAATATTTCCGGGAACATCCACATCCGGAAAAAAACTGCGCATATACAGGTATTGAATCTGTACCGGATCGAGATTCGGTTTTTGTGTGGATTTATCACGTTTTTCATAATCCGTTTTGATTGCATTATCCAGGAAGCCAATGCCGGACTTTGCCATTTTATCGAGAGAAACCTGGAGGTCCGCAGGAATTGCTTTCAGCTTTCTGAGCCGGCCGATTCCGGAAACAATGTATTGTGTGATATACCGGTCATCCCGGCCGCCCTTAAACCAGGCGAAACCGCCAACGTCGGATTGCATTTGTTGCAGTTTATCAAGCGCCGACTTCAACGCCACACGCATTTTGAGAAGGTCAAATAATAGCGCCAGATTTTTCTTTTGCTGGGTTTCATTTTGCGCTTCCAAAACCCAGGGTGTTTCACGAAGCAAGGCTGATTTCAATTCTTCATTTTTCTGCAGATTGCTCAACAGCGCTGCTGTGTCGGCATTTTTCCATTTTTCAAAAACAGCCTGCATGGCCGGGGAACCTTGAACAATATGAGCGGCCAGCGCATTGGCATAAAACCGGTTAAAAGTTTGTTCCGCGCACTCGTAAGGAAATTCCATCAGATAAGGCAGGGACTGAACCGCATACCAGGCGGGGTTCGTTGTGTATTCCACAGTGAGCGACTGGTTTTGAAGACTGCTGCTTGTATTGGATTTCAATAATTTTTCAAATTCAAAATGCCGTTCTGCCTTACCGTCCATATTCAGGGGCAGGGATTCTGTAACCAGCATGCGGTTACTCAATACGGGGATGATGGCTTCTTCCCCATCGCTGTAGTCTGATCCCTTCCCATTTGTCTTCGCTACGATCCGGTATAAGAGAGGCTGGGTGAAATGACTGGGAATGACAGCAGGAAAAAAGACCACTGCACTCTGCGAAGCATTTGCATTAAAAGTCTGGCTGTTTTTTATATTTCCCAACGCCTGATCCGTGTTTTGATTATTATTTGCATCTATCCATTCCAGTTGCACGGTGCCCGTCATAGTTTGGGAAGAAAGGTTAGCAATTTTTACTGGAAGTAACATCGTATCCCCCTCCCTGAAAAACCGCGGCATATTCGTTTGCAACATCAATTCCTTCTGTGTCACGATTTTTTTCTCGGAGTATCCGAAAGAAAGATCTTTCGTATGCGCCAGGACCATCCATTTCCATTGTGTGAGTGCTTCCGGCATCGTAAAGGAAATTTCTACATTGCCTCCCGCATCCGTTTTCAGATCCGGTTGAAAAAATGCCGTTTCATTAAAGTTTTTTCGGATTTGAATATTGCCATCCTTTTGTTTTGGATTCGTATCCTCCGGCTTTCCCACTTCCGGAGGTTTTCTTTCAGCTACCACTTCTTCATCCTTAACAATTTTGGGTGGTGCAAATTTATCCATTTCAACTATTGGCGGCTCATTCAATGCGCCTAACCCACTACTTCTCTTTTCCAGTTTGTTCCCCATTTCATACATCGTTACCGCCTGATACATTATCCTGTTGCCGGAAACAAAGTGTACTAGTGCATCATATGTATTTTGAAAGGTTGCATTCGATGGGTATTCATTCCTGGGACGCACTCTGGAGCGAACGTCTTCAAATCCTGTTTCTTTATCCCATGAGTTACTTCGCGCGTAAACAGGATAAATATCCGGTGTTTGCCAGGATTGACCCTTAAACTGATCCAGCGATGCGTCATACATAGAAGTCAATATTTCTGCTGTCAATTGATCCTTTCTATTACCGCTGATTTTAATTTTCCATTGTTCCCTGCTTCCCGGAAGGGTCTTATCCTTCCATGTTTTATAAGAAATTTGTAATTCTTTGTTTGTCCAGGGAATGTGAATGGTATGCTCACTGGTATACCAGCGGTTGTTTTTTACAAATACGTCGTTTAAAGCAAAGCCACCGCGATCCGCCTCTTTAATGTCCACGCGGGTGGCACTGGTCTGCTGATTGAGATTATAAAAGGAAAAAGCTGTCGCAGTATCTGATATTCCCTGCCTGGCCCGGATTACAAAAATATCCTTCGCATCTGAACCCGTATGAATGGCCGGGGCATTCCCCGGTTCTGCAGAAATTTCTTCAACCGGAATCAAATTATAACCTATGGCGCCGGATTTACCGTTGTCGTCAAATAGGTCAATATATTTTTTATCAATTATCTCCTGCCCATCCCTGTCCCTTGCTTTAAATTGTAACAGGTACCCACCCGGCTGCATAATGGAGAGTGCCTTTTTATCGATGACAAAAAAACCTTCTACGGTTGTACTATCGGTTTTTTCAAAAACTGCTGAAGTCTGGTCCCAGGTATTGACATCTGTTTCATTCCTGTATTCGTCATAAGGAAATGCACGAATATAATCTGGTTCGGACATCACATATTGGTCGGGCTGCTCCCAAAATCTTTTTCTGATCAAACGATTGGGAGCTTTCAACGCAAAAAGGGTAACCGTGAGTTTCTCCTTTACAAATAACCCCGAAGCATTTTTTGTCGTCACAGGAATCAGATAAAGGCTGTCTTTTAACATCCTGCTTTGAAATGGAAGGGGCGAAACGATTTCAAATGACTGATAACTGGCTGCAATAGTTGTTACCGCGGACCTGCTTTCACCGTTCGCATCCGTTACATCTGATTCAATTCTGTAAGAATATACCGGCTTGCTAATCTGGCTAACCGATCTATCGGGCAATGCTATAAATTGAATTCCAAACTTTCCATTTTTATCAGCAGTTGATTCTCCGTGCGTAATCTCCTTTTCTGAATTTGAAGGGGAAAAACGAAATAGCCAGGGATAAGGAAAGCGTGCTTCTCGGTAAACACGCCAGGTCAACCTGGCGCCATCAATAGAATTTCCTGCATAAGCTAAGATGGATCCCTGTATTTTAACCGTATCGCCAATCTGGTAAGATCCCCTTACAGAATCATAATCCACGTAAAACGAAGGCCGTTTATATTCTTCTACTGAAAACGCCAGCTCATCCGATGTTCCCGCATCCTGGATTCTAAATTCTCCGTTCAAAAGATTCTGCGGCAGATGAAAACTTCCCTGTATGGAACCAAAATCATTTGATTTCAATATGAGTGAGTCAATCTTTTGTTCATTTACATCCAGCAGGAAAACTTTCGTTTTTATCTGATCTGCTACTTTATACTTTCTCGTTTTGAAATCACGGGTTATCAGCAACCCCTTAAAATAGACAGTCTGGCCCGGCCGGTATATTGACCGGTCAGTAAAAATATTATCCTTCAGCGCCTTTTTTTCGAATAATTTCCAGTCCGTAGAATGATTTTCATCTTCCTCGTTGTCCCTGTAATAGGTTGTATAATAATTTTCTGAAAGATAATCTTTACCGAAACTGAATTCCAATCTGGACACGTCATAATATCTTTTATCGGTTTTGATGCGAAAATGTCCATGGATATCCGTCGAGTATGGATCGCGGGTATAAATTACTTCCCCCTTGTTAGTATATTTCTCTTTAACCGCTTTGACCTGTACTCCTGATAAGGGATGGCCCGAATCGCGGTCCACTACAAAATAGTCCTGATCATTTTGCACAAAAGCAATTGAGGAAGAAAAAAAAGTAGTCAACCCCACTATGGCCTTATCGCTGAAAGATGAGTCGGAACTGATCAGTAATGCATATTGACCCACTGCCAGGGGGTCCATTTTTATTTCAACACGATGTTGCTGATAATCTCGTGTTTCGGGAATCGCCTGCTGAAAACTGCTTTCAAAAGGCATACGGATAATCCCCTGCCAGAATTTTGGATTATGACTATTTTTTTCAAATGACTCCCTCGTCGCATCGTCTATCCGGATAATGCGACCATAGAGATGGTTTATATTTTTATAAGTTACCAGCATCCGGAACGGTTGGTTGGGAAGATTCACCTTTTCAATATTCAAATTGAAAGAATGCCGGCGGATGTTTAGTAATAGTCGTTCGCAATTGAATTTCCCTTCACTTGAATCCGGATGTTTTATAACCTGCTCACAAATGGCAATGGCATTCAAAAAATCAAACCGGTGCAAACTGTCTTTTAGGGGATCATATAATGCTGCCTGGCTCGCCCACCATTGGCTTTCCAGATCCCATGCCCTGCTGGTCACGGATAATGATGAAAATTGTTTAGTAATCCTGTCCAGGGCTTTCATATAAAGTGAATCCTTTCCCATCATTTGTGCATTCCGGTATACAAACTGAATCCTGCTGATATCAGCATCTATCCAGGCATCCCGTAAAACGTCTTTTGCGTGAACCCTGAGTAGCTGCTGGTATAATTTTAAAACCGTTATTTGATTGGAGGCGCTGTCATTTCCCGGAAAAACATAGTGCATGAATAAGGGAGCCTCTGAAAACAGATTTGGATTTTCCATCAGCTGGTTATCTGCCGTAAATTGTTCCGTTTCATCAATACTGAAATAGTCCAGGGCACGCCAGGCAAGAAGATCATATAAGGTCGGCCGCAGTACCCTGCTGTTCCCTTTACTTAAAACGGCGTCGAAATGATCGAGGGGCGTCTGTAACAATAACCTTAAATCTTCTATGGAAGAAAGATACAGATTTCGAATTCGCTGATTAAACCTGTCTATGGTCCATGATGTTATATCCGCTGATGTATCATGGACTATTCCAGTTCTATTCTCCATTTCATACCGGTTTTCCAGCAGGTATTGATACAATTTCTCCGCCTCAATACTTTTTAATAACGCAGCAACGCGTGGGGGCGCGGAAAAAATCTCGTTCTCCAATGCCGCGATTGTCTGTGAAATATTTGACTTGTCGTCCGTTTCCTGTAAATGGTCCCTGTAAATGATCGCTTTCACCCATTGTGCCTCCAGTTTGTCCTTTTTTGCTGCAGTGTAAACTTTATTTACTTCTATCAGGGCAGATTTTGGCAGGTTTTTTTTGCTCATGAGTGAATCTATGAGCTTCCATTCCTTTTCGTAAGGGAATCCGGATTGTCCATAAAATATATGGTAACTGAGCAGTATAACCGAAGTCAGCAGTATTGTTTTAAGGATCATAACATTTGCTTTAAGCAGAAAGAAATACATTTTCCGGGTTTAAGATCTCACTACTCAATTCCAAAGCGTTTGGCGTTCAGCGTTCGGCGTTAGGCGTTCAGCGATAATCTCAGGCTTAGATGCAGATTTCCAAAGAATGCATATCCTTTAACGTAGTTATAACGATACCAAGTTAAACAATACCTGTCTTCAGCACTCTTAGAAGCACAAGCATTTATTAACCTTAAAAAATGTTTTATGAACGCAAAATTTCCCATCCTGGTAGCAGCCGGATTGTTTCTCGTTACGGTATCAAAAGCACAATATGCCGCTTCCTGTGCGGACCCAAGAGTTGTAATCCAGGGACGTGTTGTAATCCCTGGCCGGGCCGTTATTGCTTACGACTATAATAATATTGCATACGAATACAATAATTATGTACCGCGCGGCCGATACGATGAGCGCAGAGACTGGCGGGCGGATGAATACGAACGTTATTGCCGGGATCACCGGGAATACAGAGGCGACCGCAGGGCTTTTTATCGTGATCGGGTTGACTATCGTTATACTCCAAAACGAGCCATTTGCAGATAAGCCTTTTTAAGCCCAAAGCGTAAAGCCTAAAGCTTAAAACCAATATAATTTATAAAAATAAAATTCGGGGATCCAAAAGGAAGTTTTAAGCTTTCAGCTTTCGGCTTTCAGCTTTAGGCTTAAAAAGGCTTTACGCTTTCAGCTTTAGGCTTTTAATGGCTTTCGCCATCGTGGCTCCGATATCCGCAGGGCTTTGGACCACTTCAATACCACACTCGGCCATGATTTTCATTTTTGCAGCAGCCGTATCATCGGCACCCCCGATGATCGCACCTGCATGACCCATTCTCCGGCCAGGAGGCGCAGTTTGTCCGGCAATAAATCCCACCACGGGTTTCCGGTTATTGGCCTTGATCCATCGGGCCGCTTCGGCTTCCATACTGCCGCCGATTTCACCAATCATCACGATACCTTCCGTATCGGGATCATTCATCAATAATTCAACGGCTTCCTTCGTTGGTGTTCCGATGATGGGATCTCCGCCGATTCCGATGGCCGTTGAAATACCCAGACCGGCCTTTGCCACCTGGTCCGCTGCTTCGTATGTTAATGTTCCGGATTTGGATACGATACCGATCTTCCCTTTTATAAATACAAATCCGGGCATGATACCCACCTTGCATTCGTCGGCTGTAATGACGCCGGGACAATTGGGACCGATTAAACGGGTATGGGTACCCGTTAGATAATGTTTTGCTTTCACCATATCCTGCACCGGGATACCTTCCGTGATACATATCACAAGAGCAACTCCCGCTTCGGCAGCTTCCATGATCGCATCTGCGGCAAAAGCCGGTGGTACAAAAATGATGGAAACATTGGCACCCGTGGTCTTTACCGCATCGGCCACCGTATTGAACACGGGACGGTCAAGATGTTTTGTTCCTCCCTTACCGGGCGTAACGCCTCCCACTACCTGGGTTCCGTAATCGATCATCTGAGAAGCATGAAAACTGCCTTCTGTGCCCGTGAAACCCTGCACTATGATTTTCGAATTTTTATTTACTAAAACTGCCATCGTTCTTTTTTAGGTGATTTTTGCAATCAAAATTAGTTATTTCAACAATTCATCCATATTCCGGTTATTATCGATCTTCCCCTTCATTTCCAGCTGCCGCATATCTTTGGCGTCCTGCAGGAATTCGGAAGCAAATATGAAATCATTCAGTTTTTTATTTTTGCTGAAAATGATTTCCTTATTTGAGCCTTCCCATTCTTTCACGCCCTCGTACATATAAATGATATGATCCCCCGTTTCCATCACACTGTTCATATCGTGCGTATTTACGACGGTCGTAATATTATATTCAGTAGTAATTTCCTTGATCAACTTGTCGATGAGGATGGATGTCTGCGGATCCAGTCCGGAATTGGGTTCGTCGCAAAAAAGATATCTTGGGTTAAGAACTATCGCCCGCCCGATACCGACGCGTTTTTTCATTCCGCCGGAAATCTCTGCCGGAAACTTTTTATTCACGTCCTTCATATTCACACGATCCAGTACTTCGTTTACGCGTTTGAGTTTATCTGAAAAACTGTCATTCGTGAACATATCCAGGGGAAACATGATATTCTGTTCTACGGTCATGGAATCAAATAATGCGGATCCCTGAAAAAGCATACCGATCTGGCGACGAAGCACTTTCCGCTGTTCTTCATTCATCGCGGTAAAGTTCTGATCGTTATAGAGGATCTCACCCGAATCCGGTTCGAAAAGGCCCACGAGGCATTTCATCAATACCGTTTTACCGCTTCCGCTGGACCCGATAATGAGATTGCACTTGCCCGGCTCAAAAACGGCATCCACGCCATTAATGACCGGGTTCCCTCCGAATCCTTTTTTTAAATCTTTTACGTGAATCATGCGTTTTGCTTATAAGAGAATGGATGAAAGGACATAATCCGTTAACAGGATCAACACACAACTTACGACAACAGATTTTGTACTGGCCCTGCCGATTTCAAGCGCCCCGCCATTCACATAATAACCATAAAAAGAGGATATGCTGGCGATGATGAATGAAAAACTATAGGCTTTAATCAGCGCAAAAAATACATTAAAGGGTTTGAAATATTGAAACAATCCCTTATCAAATTGTGATGCGGATACAATGCCCGTCGCGACTGCGGCCAGTTTTCCGCCTAATATACCGAGCACGGCAGAAACAATCACCAGCATCGGAATGGTGAGCATGGCAGCCAGAATTTTGGGCAGGATCAGGTAGGTTCTGGTATTGATACCCATGATCTCTAACGCATCAATCTGTTCGCTCACGCGCATATTGCCCAGCTCGCCGGCAATTTTACTTCCGACCACACCGGCCAGTACGATACAAACCAGGGTAGGGGAAAACTCCAGGATCACGGTATCGCGAACAATCTGTGCAATGGTGGATAACGGAATAATGGGACTGACCAGCTGATAAGCCGTTTGCAATGCTGATACGGCTCCCATAAAAACCGAAATGATGATTACGATTCCCAGCGACCGGATTCCGATTTCAACACACTGATGCATAAATTCCTTCCAGTACATTTTTACGTTTTCGGGTTTCGAAAACATATCCTTCAGCATCAGTATATATCGCCCCAGTTCGGTAAAAATGTTCATGTTGATTCCTGCGATGAAAGTACAATTTATTTTTTGGTTCTTTTCCACCAGGGTGATCTGCGCATGGCTTCTTCCGGCGTATCCCGGCATTTGGTTTGCGCGTCAATGACAGCCACCAGTGCCATATTATAAATATTTCTCACGGAACTGCCCAGCTGAAGAACGTGCACAGGTTTTTTCATGCCGAGCAGAATCGGACCGATCGCATCCGCGGCACCCAGTTCTTTCAATATATTGTACGCAATATTTCCTGCTGCGAGGTTGGGAAAGATCAGGGTATTTACTTCCTGATCCACCAGACTGCTGAATGGATAATTCTCACGAAGAATTTCATTATTTAAAGCGATGCTGGCCTGCATCTCACCATCTACAATAAGATCCGGATCTCTTTGTTTCACGATTTCTGTTGCCTTTGCCACCAGCCTTGCTTCCGGAGAATTGCTGGTACCAAAATTTGAATAACTCAGCATGGCGATACGTGGTACCAGATTGAAATGCCGCACTTCTTTGGCCGCCAGCATGGTTATATCCGCGAGCTCTTCCGCCGTCGGATTAAAATTCACCGTCGTATCTGCCAGGAAAAGCGGGCCTTTTTTTGTAAGCATCAGATACATGCCCGCAATTTTTTTTACACCCTCTTCCGTTCCGATGATTTCAATCGCCGGACGGATCGTATCGGGATAATTTTTTGTCAGGCCCGAGATCATCGCATCTGCTTCACCCGTTTCAACCATCATACAACCGAAATAATTCCGGTCGATCATGATCTTGTTTGATTCATATTTATTGAATCCTCTTCTTTGTCTTTTTTCAAAAAATAAATCCGAATACCGCTTCCTGCGTTCGTCATGTTCTTCACTGCGCGGATCCACAATAGGAAATTCATCAATATCTATTTTGTTGGCAGCGGCTATTGAACGGATCTTCTCTTTATTTCCCAGCAGGATCGGAAAAGCGATGCCCTCATCGAACAGGATCTGGGCAACTTTTAATATCTTGATATTATCCGCTTCAGCAAATACCAGTCGCCTGGGGTCACTTCTGGCCTTACTTCCCAAAACGCGCATCAACTGGTTGTCGAGCCCCAATCGTTTATTGAGTTCGATCGCATAGGTTTCCCAGTTTTCAATGGTTATCTGCGCCACATTACTATCAATGGCTGCTTTGGCCACTGCCGGCGCCACTGTTGAAAGCAGTCTTGGATCCAATGGTTTGGGAATGATATAGCGCGGACCGAAGCTGATATTTTTTTCGTTATACGCCATGTTGACGATATCCGGAACGGCTGTCTTGGCCAGGGTCGCGATCGCGCGTACTGCGGCCAGTTTCATAGCTTCATTGATCTGTGTTGCGCGCACGTCGAGCGCCCCACGGAATATAAATGGAAATCCGAGTACATTATTCACCTGGTTCGGATAATCACTTCGTCCCGTGGCCATGATGAGGTCATCCCGCACCGCAGTGGCCGCTTCATAGGTGATTTCGGGATCGGGATTGGCCATGGCAAATACGATCGGCTTTTTTGCCATGCTTTTCACCATTTCCGGGGTGACGGTATTCCCTACACTCAGACCCACAAAAACATCCGCGTCTACCATGGCTTTTTCCAGCGTAACGTCTGATTTATCAATAGCAAAAAGTGATCGGTCCTCTTCCAGGTCCGGCCGGCCCTTGTGCAGTACACCCTCTTTGTCAAATACAATAAAGTTTTCCGGTTTTGCGCCCAGCGCCACATAGAGTTTGCTGCAGGCCATGGCAGCGGCTCCGGCACCATTGATGACAAATCGTACCCTGTCAATTTTTTTCCGTTGCAGTTCCAGGGCATTGATCAGCGCAGCACTGCTGATGATGGCGGTGCCATGCTGATCATCGTGCATCACAGGAATTTTCAGTGACGCGCGCAGCTGTCTTTCAATATAAAAACATTCCGGCGCCTTAATATCTTCCAGGTTGATGCCACCAAAAGTAGGTTCGAGTGCCTTGACGATCTGCACAAATTTTTCCGGATCGGTTTCATTGATTTCAATATCAAAGACGTCAATATCGGCGAATACCTTAAATAAAACGCCCTTGCCCTCCATCACCGGTTTGGAAGCTTCAGGGCCAATATTTCCGAGACCGAGGACCGCCGTGCCGTTCGTGATAACGGCCACCAGGTTACCCTTTGCCGTATATTTATAAACGTCATCCTTATTTAAGGCGATTTCCTTACAGGGTTCCGCCACACCCGGTGAGTAGGCCAGCGACAGGTCCCTCTGGGTCTTTGCTTCCTTGGTCGGCACAACTTCAATCTTACCGGGTTTACCTTTCGAATGATATTCGAGCGCCTCTTCCCTTCTCAGTTGTTTTTTTTGCATAATAATTATTGAGGCGGGTTATGATTGTCATATATACTGGCGCCCAGCCATGCCATCATGCCCATTCCCTTTTCTATGGCAGATTCATCTATATTAAAAGTTGGCGTATGGACGCCGGATGTGATCCCCTTCGCGACGTTCATCACACCAATCCGGTAAAAACAGCCCGGGATTTCCTGTGTATAATATCCAAAATCTTCGGAACCCATACGGACTTCCGTTTCCTGCACATTTTCCTTTCCAATAAATTCCTCGGCTTTTTTCCGCGCCACGGGATATAATATTTCATCATTAATGACAACGGGGTAACCCACGTCCACGAGCACGTCTATTTCGGCACCCATGGCCTGGGCTATGCCTTTGCAGATCCGGTGAATTAATTTATGCGCCTGAAACCGCCAGGTCTCATCTATCGCGCGGAAGGTTCCCATCAGTTTTACTTCAGAAGGGATCACATTGGTGGTATAACCTCCCTGGAATGAACTGATAGAAAGTACAGAGGGCGTGAAAGGATTTTTATTTCTGCTGATCACCTGCTGCAGCGCTACTACGATATGTGATGCCACAAGAATCGTATCCACGGTCAGATGCGGATTGGCCGCATGACCGCCCTTACCTCTCACAGTAATATAAATTTCGTCTGCGCTGGCCATGGATGGGCCACCGCGAAAACTAAATTTTCCGATTTCAAGTCCCGGATGCACGTGCAGACCGAAAATGGCCTGTGGCTGCGGATCGTGCAGTACGCCCTCTTTGATAAGCAGGCTGGCACCTCCAGGGTTTTTTTCTTCACCAGGCTGAAAAATAATTTTCACCGTTCCCTCCCACTCTGATTTCAGTTCCTGTAAGATTTTCGAGGCACCCAGTAAAATACTGGTATGCGCGTCGTGCCCGCAGGCGTGCATGATGCCTTCATTTTGCGATTTATAGGGAACCGCATTTTCTTCTTTAATTGGGAGCGCATCCATGTCCGCACGAAGGGCGATCACCCTTTTTTCCGGGTTTTTTCCTCTGATCACGCCGACTACGCCGGTGGTGGCTTTTATTTCAAAAGGAATATCCAAACCCTTAAGTTTCTCCTGTACAAAGGCTGAAGTCTGGAATTCTTTATAACTCAATTCCGGATGGGCATGCAGGTGCCTGCGGATATCAATGGTTTCCTGTGCATACTGCTTTGCGAGTTGACGGATTCTTTCTTTCAGCATATTCAAAAATTAATCGGGCTTTACTTCTATGATATCATGAACCAGGTAGACGCCCGTGGGAAAAACCTGGGTAAGCTTTTGCAAATAGGGCTCCGCGTCTTCAGCGGTTTTGAAATTGCCCACTTTCAATTTATAATTTGGCGGCTGGTAAATCAGGTAGGGTTTCAATTCCGGATATGACTGATAGATCTTTGTCTTGATTGCAAAAATCTGGTTACGGTCGTTCGAATTAGCAACCTGTATCCGGAATCCGGGTATGTTCCGGCGACTATCCCGCGTTGTTACTTCATTTATCTGAATCTGTTTTTTTATCAGGGAATCAATCCGCGGGTCCCTGTATACCAGGGAGTCCTGCGCATAGGCAAGTCCGTTATACGTGAGGGCCAGTACCAACAAAAATTTCATATTGTCTTTTCTTTAAACGAAACCAGTTTTTCTTCTTCCAGAATCTGCAGACTGGAGCTGCATCCCAGGCGATCGGCACCGGCTTCTATCAGTTCACTGGCAAATGCATAATGGCGGATGCCTCCGGACGCTTTGATCCGCACCTGCCCGGGAAGACGGGAACGCATCAGTTGCACATCTGAAACAGAAGCGCCTTTCTCGGCGTAACCCGTAGAAGTTTTCATAAAATCAATGCCCATTTTGCCATACAATTCGCAGCAGCGGATCAGCTCGTCGCCCGTCAGCACGCCGCTTTCCACGATAACTTTTATGATCCTTCCTTTTTCATGAATGAGTGCAACCACTGGTCGCATTTCTTCATCAAGGTAAGACCAGTCAGCATTTTTCAGTGCAATTAGATTAATGACAACATCCAGTTCGTCAACCCCGTCGACTATGGCGTCCTGTATTTCTGAAATCTTTGAACCGATAGAAGAATAACCCATGGGGAAACCGATCACGGTGGCCGTTTTCACCTGACTTCCCTGCACCGCATATACGGCTTCTTTTACTACGAATGGCGGAACACAAACCGCGGCAAATCCGTATTCAACGGCATCACGGCACAATTTATTGATGTCTGCCGACGTACAAACAGGCTTCAGCAAGGTATGATCTATATAAGACGCAATCGGTCCTTTCATTATCAGTATAAAGGGCGAATTTAATCCTTTTTAAGCT
>Ga0209863_10000117_pt1 | contig 48690 bp, 29 predicted proteins | sample OrgsoiDNA2013046_FD_185796 | JGI IMG/M metagenome (GOLD analysis project Ga0209863, IMG submission 185796) | Permafrost soil microbial communities from the Arctic, to analyse light accelerated degradation of dissolved organic matter (DOM) -... | ecosystem: Environmental > Terrestrial > Soil >...
TCTCATCAAAAACATAAAAGACAATGAGCAGACAGGTCGCAATACCCAATGTAAGGCCCAACCCATTGAGTGCAGTAAAGCCTTTATTTTTAAGAAGGTTGCGCCAGGCGGTTTTGAGATAGTTTATAAACACGTAAGGATAGCTTTGTCTTCTATGAATGGAAAAGGGCAACTACGATGTAATTTCGCCAAAATAATGCCGTTCCCATTTTTAATTAATTATCAACTAATTAAAAAAATCTATTTCTACAGAACGTTCGATTTCAGTACACACTCATGTCCGGTTTGACTCGTCCAGTGAAATGTGATTCCTTCGATCAGGCACACATTCTTACCCCGCACGTGCGGGGTCATTTCCTTTATCCATTTTGAATTCTTACATTTTGTACCCTCACCACGCTCACCACACTAATATGGAAATCTGCCATAGGAGTTATTAATGTAAATTCGCCCCGGGCTACCGGCCGGGCCATCGCTATCTCTCTTCAAACAGAGGTGGAGGAAAGTCCGGACAGCAAAGAGCAATGTACCGGTTAAGAGCCGGGGTCATCACAGCAAGGGCTCCTGATACAGATAGTGCCACAGAAAATAACCTCCCGTTCGTCGATGCTATAGTGCGGCCCGCCTGCGCTAAAGCTTCGGCGGGCGAGTAAGGGTGAAAACGTAGGGTAAGAGCCTACGGCTTCATACAGTGATGTATGTCGCGGGTAAACCTTGCATGCTGAAATGCCATGTAAATTACGTTTCGCGAAAGCGGTGTGAGCGGCTCGTTCATAAACAGCAATGTTTGCGTGATGGGTAGGCAGCTAGATCCTTTCAGTAATGAAAGGGCCAGATAAATGATGGCATTGGAACAGAATCCGGCTTATGAGCCGGTAGCCTTTTTTAAGCTTAAAGCAGAAAGCATAAAGCGTAAAGCAATTGTCGTCCCGCACTATGAGGGATGACAGCATAAGAATATGAAAATGAACAAAACATTTTGAAAAGCTGGCTATCAATGACAGTTTTGAGGATATAAAAAAGGTGTCAGTTGTCCAAGTACAACGGAGTCAAAGAAAGCGGATAAGCCTAAAAGAAAAAATAAAAATGCCTATTCCTGATCCATTTTCTTATTACGGTCGATTTGATTCAATGGATTTTGATTGTACACTCTGTAAGAATTTTTTGTCCCCCCTAAATTGGCCAGATGTGAACAAGGATTTACGATGCAATTATCATAATATTTCATTGGATTTTGAATTACGAAGCAACTGTTACATGGATGGTCAATGGTTCTGCAAACATTTTGAACCAGCAAACGACGCCTCTAAATGGAAGGCCTTGACAGAGTTTGAAACGGTAAAAAACGAACTGGATGAGACAACAATCTATCGTGGAGGAAACGGGAAATTTTTATTTGAGCATAAAATATGATCTCAATTTACCCTCGTCCCGATACGTATTTAGTAGCCGGAATTAAATTCGACGGCACATTTTCAAACTATCATTTCCAAATTTAACTTCCACTTTAATACATTTCTACGCTTCCACGTGCTCCACACGAATATGGAAATACAAATGTGAAAATACTGTTTGTAAATGGGGCTTTACGCTTTAAGCCTGAAACGCTTTTGCCATTTTAGTGAGTAATTGCGTCTCAATCATTTTCTGCGCGAGGAGAAGCATATTCTTATACGCTTTGGCGCGGGAGATTCCGTGTCCGATGATCACGGGTTTATTGACGCCGAGCACGGGCGTGCCGCCGTAGTCTTCAAAATTGAAGCGGTCGAAATATTCGTTTTTGATTTTCTGACGGTCGATGATTCCGTGCAGGGATTCTGCCAGTTTCAGAATCACGTTACCGGTAAAGCCTTCGCAAACCAAAACGTCGGCGCGGTCCAGGAATACATCCCGTCCTTCCACATTGCCGATAAACTGGATCTGATCATTTTCTTTAAGCAAAGGATAAGTGGCCTGGGCCAATACATTTCCCTTTCCTTCTTCTTCTCCGATATTGATCAGGCCCACGCGGGGATTTTCAATTCCGAGAATATATTTTGCATAGAGAGAGCCTAGCGTTGCAAACTGATTTAAATGTTCTGCTTTGCAGTCCGCATTAGCGCCGACATCCAGGAGCAATCCGGTTTTTCCGTTTTCCATGGGCACGATCGTACCGATAGTGGGTCGCTGAACGCCTTCAATGGGTTTAATGGTATAAAGGGAGCCGACCAGCATGGCGCCGGTATTTCCTGCACTGATAAATGCATCCGTTTTGCCGGCGGCAAGCATTCCGAAACCTATTGCTATGGATGAATTGGGTTTTCCTTTCAAAGCCTTCAGCGGATGCTCGTGCATGCCGATGACTTCTGCGGAAGGAATGAGTTTGTAAGTATTTGCGGGAACCTGGTATTGGGCCAACAAAGGTAAAAGCAGTTGCTCATCACCGATCAGCGATACAAGTGCAGGGGTTCCTTCTGATACATAATCGCGGACAGCTTTCACCAGTTCTTCCGGTGCAAAGTCTCCGCCCATCATGTCCAATGCAATATTCATCAGCGCGATTACATTATAAAATCTGAAAAATTACTTTACGGTGCTTTCTCTAAAACAACCTTGCCTTTGTAAAATAACTTTCCTTCACTTACATGTGCGCGATGACGAATGTGCAGTTCACCTGTGGTCGAATCCTTGCTCAGGGTCAGTTTAGAAGCCTTGTAATGCGTCCTTCTTTTTGCACTCCGTTGCTGCGAGTGTCTCCTTTTGGGATTTGGCATGATCTCAATTATTAATTATCAATGATTAATTATTAATTTTTCAGAATTTACAACCTTGGAATTCAACCCCTGCTTATTAATTAATAATTGATAATTAACAATTAATAATTAATAAATCTATTCCGGGTTGCGGAATTTTTCAAGTCCTTTCCATAACGGGTTCTCTGCATTGCTGGCACTGGCATCCATCTTCTTTAACATAGCCAGCACTTCAGGATTACAGTTTGGTCCTCCGATTTCATCTTCCTTGCACATCCTTTGAAAAGGTATACTCAGATTGATAAATTCGTAGATCCAGTCTGCCAGGTGAAGATGACTTTCTGTTCTGGATATATAATATACATCCGGGTCTTCTTCTTCCTGGTTCATGATTTCCGGGTCTTCCACCAGTTTCACGATCACCTGGAATTCATCCCAAAGATCTAAAGGCAGGGGATTTCCGCAACGATCACAAAATACATCCACGGTTCCGGTTACTTCAAACCGGAGTAACATAAAACCCAGGTTCTTTTCGAGGAAAAGTTTCACTTCTGCATTGCAATGCTTAAAATCCTGCTGCTGATATGCCTCAAAGAACCTGTCGGTTATTTTATAATCGTACGCATGAATACCGGGCTTTAGTCCCACAAACGCAAGTTCAAATTCTCTGCGGCTGTTCATGAGCACTTTTTTAAATAGTCGGCAAAGGTAGTGTGTTTGAAGCACATTTTGCCTATCTTTTTTCCAGCTTTATCAATTTATTTCCACTGTCTGTGAACAACTTAAGGAAATAAACACCGGGCGTAAAAGGGGCAATATTGATCTGCTGAACATGGCCCTGGGCCGCCTTATCATACAGTTTTCTGCCCAAAAGATCAAATATCTGTATTTCCCAGCATAGGGAGGGCGTTTTAATGGTTATATCCCCGGCCGTCGGGTTTGGGTAAACCTGTAATGATGTCGGTACAGGTGGAGTCGCAATGGTCGTGTCGTAGAAAATCGTTCTGACAGGAGAGATCAGGCTGTCAAAATCGGGGTCGTGCCAGACGATCCGGTAGTAATTATTCCCCTGTAAAAGATTCTGATCGGTAAAATGGTAGCCGACGATCGTATCCAGCTGATTTTGTGCCGGAACAAAACCGATCACATCAAAATGAATGCTGTCGGCACTCTTTTCTATCCAGTAATTCAGGGTATTGATTTCCTGCCAGATCGTCCAGTTCAGATAGCCCAGTTTTAATGAACGGGTGGCCGTGAAGTCCTTCAGCCAGGCCGCCAGGGGATGATCCTGTAATTTTCCTCCGCCATTGATCCAGAATTCTGAAAAACCCTTTACCGTGGTTTCGGCATAATATCCATTGTCAAAGGGAATGACCTGAACATCCTGCTGCGGCTTGTGAAAAATATAATCTCCCGTCTGGTTATTCCGCAGACTACTGTCCTCTTCTGATATTTTTCCGCTGCTGTACTGTGTGATACCGGAAACATAAGGATCTTCCATATTCGGACAGTAGTTGCATGCGTTGGCATGAATGAGTTTGGTTGCTTCCGAATCGGTGAAGTAATAACGGACATGCACATCCGCAGTTGCCGGATTGGCCGTTTGTACCACCCAGTTTCGGTTACCATAATACTGACCAGCTGTATCCCGTATTGCGGAGCTATCTATGAAAACAGTCACATTCGTTGTCCCCAGGTTTTGTCCCATTGGATTAATAGAAAATATCCGCTTTCCGTTCTCATCAAAATCAATCCAGCTGCTTCCGCTCACGGGCTGGGAGAGCGTCGTAACCAGGCTGTCGGTAAATACCGGCGCCTTCTCAAACAGATGCACATCATCAATTCCCACTCCTTCATAATTTGTTCCTGGATCCGAGAACATGACGATGCGGAACCTGATTTTACTCGGGTTGACGGGAATATCATAACTCGATACATGCCAGGCCGTGTCAGACATTTTCCAAGTCTTGGTAGTGATATCATCATACCAGTTTACACCCGTAGTGGCATTTCCCAAAAGAGTCCAGGATGAATCATTCAGACTGTATTCTACCCAATGATAATCACAGGCGCAGGCATCTTCTGTCTGAAAAATATGGCTGAAGGACAAAACAGGTTGTGTTAATCCGGTGAGATCAAAACAGGGTGAATACAGATAAGAGGTTTCGTTGTCGTTATAATTTCCATTTAGGTTGGTGACCCATGCATTCGATCCGTTGGCTGCTTTATGAATGATCCTTTTTGCCGGTTTGCCCCAGGCCCAGCTATTATTTTGTCCGCCACTGAACCAATACCCATCATTATTTTCAAATCCTTCCAGGTACGGGTACTGGTTAATCAAAGGTGTTGTCTGAACGATATAGTCCGCCGAACTATCGTTATTCCTGTAATTATCAGTCGGGTTACTAACCCAGGTTTTGATATGATATGCCTGATAAGCAGACATATCTGCTGTTTTTGTAAAGCTATACTGGAGACTATCCTTCGGAGCCAGGGCAGGCACGATTTCGGTCACGGTATCCTGGTTGACAGCATAGGTTACCGGAATATTCTTAACCGTATCGGTTCCGTAATTTTTTATGATCACCGTTATTTTTTCAGCATTGCTTAGTCCGCAGATATTCCTTAATCCTGGCTGTATGAGGCCGCGCATCGCGATATCGTGCAGGGAATTGGTCAGCATAAAATCATCGAAGCTGATGCCAGCTCCGGGCAATGCTCCGGGGTTGGATGAAGTGGCGGGCGTCTTTCCTTCCGAGCCGCATTTCACCTGGAAACTGCTGCTGATGGTTTGCACAGGAGAAGCGCCAGCCAATATACCGGTTACATCGATGTTCAATTTAATATAGGATCCAGCAGGATCCAGTGGATCACTCAGGCTTTTTACAGCGATCCAGGCTGCCTGGTCGTTGCCTCGTATCCAGACATGGTTTCCACCCAGTGTGGGAACCGGGGATTGCTTTTTAAAATACAGATCAAGCCAGATCTGATCGGAAGGTAGATAACCCGAGAGATTAAAAGTATTGATCAGAGAATCTGCCGCATTCTTTCCCTGTTCGGTAACATCCAGCAACATGGATCTTGTTCCTGTTCTGGCAAATCCGGTATTGAAAAAACTACTCAGCCTGCCATTGCTGTTTGAATTGATGAAGTCCGTCCTGTCCAGGCTATCCAGTCCCATACGACGAAGCGTATAAGTCTGATCCGTTGCCGTTTCAAATCCTTCAATGAAAGTTGGATTTAAGATCAGGGGATCATTTCTCAGGGTTTTAATGGTTGACAGGATCGTATCATTTCCCGGGATGGTATCCAGTGCATAATGGATCCAGGTTTTAATATTATAGCTGCCGACGGCAGAAAAATCATAACTGTTGGCCACTGAAAAATTAAATACGGTAGTCGTTCCGGCAGGAATCACTGCGGGTAAAATTTCAGTCACAACGGTTCCGCCATTTACCTGGAAAGAATAACTGACGGGTGAAGAAGTGGCTACCGCACCCGGGTTTCTAACGCGGATGCTTATACGCTGAACACCGGGCTGGGAACTGGTAAATTGCCTTCCGCTGACCGGAACCAGAACAGAATCTAAAATCAGGTCGTTATCCAGCACCGAAGCCGTGCAGGGCCCGCTGTTGGGAATCGTATTCACACCCATCGCACGCCTGCCATAAATTCCTGCATGGACCGCCCGCACAGAAAACCAATAGCTGCTATCTTTATTCAGCGGCGTGGCTAGCCAGGAAGTATCGGTCGTATGGGCGATCACCTGCATGGTATCGCCGGATAATTTCATAATATCATAAGAGTCGGCGCCTGCAATCGAATTCCATTTTAACTGCGCATATCCCGGACAGGTATTCGTGACCGTTAGTAAGGGCTGGTTCAGAATAGTGAACGGATAATCGCTGGTATCGGAATATCCGGCGACATTTCGCGTAACCCGGATGAGTGCCTGTGTGCTGACAATTGCCGGAACGGTCCAGGTATAAGAACGGGAAGTGGAAGGAATGGCATTGTTGATCGTGGTCCAGCTACTTCCGCCGTCTGTGGAATATTCCAGTGTAAAAGTATTGGGCTCGCCGCCGTAGGCGCTCCACCGGATATTTTCCTGTTGACCCGGCACCCAGGTTTCAGATCCGAACGGATATTCTACGGTAACCGATGGTTGAATAATCTCATAGGCAACATAAAACTTCTGCGGCCCCGATATGATAGAACTTGCTTTTACATGTAGTGTGTAATTGCCCGCCGCCGGATTATTGATTACCACCTGTTCAATATTATTGATATGGTCGATTCCTTCCGTAGCATTATTATTTACATTGGCTGGTGTAGGATCCAGCACCATAGGAAAATGAAGGATTCCGTTTGCATCTCTTACTGTCAGGTCCAGATCATTGACCAACGCCTGGGTTGTCATTGTAAACGCAGGTTCATCCGGCCAGTACAGCATAACTTTCAATTGATTGGTTCCGGCCGGAATAGACGGCAGGGAGAATGTATGAGTACTGGTATCATTCGCTGATCCCGTGAAATAATGATTTTGTTCCAGTGCTTCTACAGTCGTTCTTGCGCTTATCATTCCAAATCCGTAAGTAAAATCCGGACCGGGATTACCCAGGTCGACTGCATTGTTTGTTACGAGTGCTTTCAATAATGCGCCTTCGGGATTGTCACCAGCATGTAGCTGCCTGTATCTTTCCGTTATGAGAGCGAGAATGCCTGTTACCGTCGGACAGGACATACTGGTTCCTGAGAAAGTGATATAATAGTTGTTTACATCCGTTGAAGTAATACTAACGCCTCCTGCTACGATTTCCGGTTTTATGCGTCCGTCTGTTGCAGGCCCCCGGCTCGACGCGTAGCTGATGGTATAGGTTGAATTATCCATATTGCCGACGGACAAAATATTTTTCGCAGATTGAAATCCTGATTTGATGGTTCCGAATGAACCAGGAAAAGGAGAGCAGGTAAGTGACCCGTCATTGCCTGCCGCAAACACGTGGAGTAGCTTAGGGTAAGCCAATAACTGAGAATCCACATAATAACTCAATACATTATAGTCGCCTTCTCCCGGGCATCCGGCATCTCCATTATAATATGAATTACTTGTCAGTGGCATCTTATAATCAACGACATAGGTTGGAGCATTTACAATTATATTACTGAAATCATTGACGACCAGCCTGGCTCTGGGCGCCATGCCTGTGTATATTGGGTTAAGAATTCCGCCGCCCGCAATCGTGCCGGCAGTATGGGTTCCGTGATCGTCTAACGGTTCATCCGTTCTCATGATCAGTTTTCCGGCCAGGTCAATATGTGTGGAAGGATCTGCGTTGTCACCAAGGCCAACGATCAGGGTCTTGCCGCTCAGATTTCTTCCGATGGTTGCCGAAAGTGATTGCACACCATGAATGGCCCGGTTATTATAATTCAGAGGAACGTCTTCCAGGTGCAGGGGACTGATGGAGCTTATAAAAGGGTAGTCGGCAAGCTTCCGGATTATTTCGGGAGAGCCCTGAATAAACCATGTGTTTGCCGGTTTTATTTTTGTTTCGACAATTTGTGCACCGGACTTTCTCAAAGCCTGTTCGACAAGTTTTCTTTCCATCGGAAAAGAGGATACTGCGATCAGATCTTTGGGACCTCTTCGCCGTACAGCATATTCCAGAAGACCTTCCTTTAGCTTCAGGGAGGCCGGAATGGAATAGATATTCCGCACACCGAAATCTGTGAGATTCTTATTGATGAAGCCCTGTGTACAGGTTGCCAGCCAGTTATTACCGGATATCCACTGAAGCAGCCTGATTCCGTGGGTAAGAAGTTCGGATTTCTGAGCAGGACCGGTAGTCCGGTTCGTTTGAATGATTACATAATAATTTGTTCCATACCGGGCAGATTGCCAGGCCGGATGACTGATTTTGTGATTCAGCAGGCTGTTTTCAGGTGATAAATGACCGTTTTTTAACGCAGGAGCGAATGGAAGGGACTGTGCAGATATTTCCGGCCCGATAAGAGTTAGTAAAAGAAATGCAAGCAGAACTCGGAACATCAGTTTGGGTTTGGGCCGTTTTATTAAAATTAGGTATGAAATGCCATAAAACCGGTCATAAACTAAACGTGGCCGGGGCATGATTATTACATGCATAAGAATCTGAAAACGAAACATCTGCGTAGATTATGCAAAATAATTTTGGGAATCCCCGGATTTCCTTTTATTTCGGTTGAAATTCAATAGCAAGCGGCTTTAGTTACCTTCCTGTCGAAAAAAATGTCTGGATTATCGCTTTGAAATTTGAATACATTTTTGAGTACTATTTACCGAATTGTCTTGCTTTGTTGTTTCCTGGGCTTTTTTTCAAATGCAAAAGCCGGGTATTCTGCAGGCATTTATATCAGTTCCGATACGGTCCCACAAAATAAAACGCCTAAAAAGCGCAGTAGTATTACGCGTTACCTGAATATCATAACGGATCAGCAGCAAAGGGATTCGCTTTTTTCAAAGCTTTCGCGAACCAATGCTCCCATACCGGTTATGTCCGACAGTGCCATATGGAAAAACAGGGAGCATTCTTTTGACGTTTATGGCGGTAAGCAAATCCGGTATGTGTATTATAACCAGCTGAAAGTTTTCGGTACAACCATAGAGGATACTTCTGTTGTTCAATCCAAACTGGTCAGGTTCGCGAATAAACTGCATTACAATACGAGAACCTGGGTAATTAAACAATCACTTTTTTTCAGGGAAGGGGATACGGTAAATGCATATAAACTGGTGGACAACGAAAGGTATTTACGGCGGCTGCCTTTTATCCAGGATGCCCGTATTTATGTCATCAACAGTTATGAAAATAATGATTCGATAGATATCGTGGTTTTGACAAAAGATGTATTTGAATACGGAGGAAGTTTATCATCACTCAATGGTACCAAAGTTGCCGCCAATATTTACAATACAAATCTTTTGGGAGCGGGTCAGCGGGTTGGTCTCGGATTCAGCTGGGATAACCAATACTCACCCCAGTGGCGAACCGGAGCCAACTATACCAAATACAACCTGGGAGGATCATTCGCGGATGTTTCTTTCGGCTATACCATGTTGAATGATAAACCAGATGTCGATACCGGTCAATATGAAAATTCTGCCTATTTGAATATTAACCGTCCGTTGTATAGCACCTGGGCAACGTTAACCGGTGGACTAACCCTCTCAACAAACAAGTCGGTTAACATATTTAGTTTGCCGGATAGTCAATATAGAAATTATAAATACAGTCTCGTTGATCTTTGGGGAGGTTATAATTTTACGAATCAGTATAAAAAAACGGGTTACAATAGCAATAAACCCAATATGGGTATTGAGGGCAGGACCTCTAATATGAATTTTACGCAGAAGCCAACGCAGGATACGCTGAAGTACAATCCGAAATATAATTCCCATAATTTTTTGATGGGTCAGTTTGTTGTTTATCACCAGGACTTCTTTAAAACCAATTATTTTTTCGGCTTCGGAAGAACAGAAGATATTCCCATGGGATATACTTATTCTGCGACTTTTGCTTATGACAGATGGGATACATTGAACAGGCCCTATACGGCAATCCAGGCGCAAAAATATTGGCTGCCGGGTAAAAACCTGATCAGCACGACCCTGGGACTTGGCGGTTTCTGGAATCATGGTCAGTCGCAGGATGCCGTTTTGCATATTGCTACTGATTATTACAGTAATTTGTTTTGGCTGCATGGTCCGAAGCTGCGTGAGTTCCTGCACGCGGATTATCTCATATGTTTCAACCCCGTCATTTACAGGTACATGCCCCTTAGCATCAACAGGGAAAATGGGATATATGGTTACCGGAATACCTTGTTCAATAATTTCCAACGGCTTAATCTGAGTGCACAGACAAATTATTACAGCCCGATCAGCATCTATGGATTTAAATTTAATTTTTATTTATTGGTGCAGGCGTCGATGCTTGCATCTTACGATCAGGCGATATTCAAAAGCCCTTTTTATACAGGATTTACTGTTGGTTGCCAGATAAGGAATGAAAATCTTTCGTTTAACACCTTCCAGATATCGGCAAGCTTTCAACCCAATGTGGACCATACGTATAACTCTTATTACGGACCGAGCGCGCTGTATATTTCCATTACTTCAGTGACGGCCTTCAACTTTCCCATTTTCGCGTTGACACAACCCACTTTAATTCAGTATCGGTAACGCCTAACGCCTAAAGCCTAACGCCTAACGCCTAACGCCTAAAACTTCTTTTTAGAATCTCGCATTTCAAATAAAGTAATAGCCGGAAATATTATTTCATTTTCTAATTTGAAAACTAGTTTTAGGCTTTAGGCTTTAGGCGTTAGGCGTTAGGCTTTAGGCTTACTCTGTCTTCTCTTCAAGAGGATCGCTATCCGATTTCCCCAATTTTATTTTTGGATTATCAGAGCTGCCGGTAACGCGGAGTGGTATTCCTATAATACCGAGGGGAGGCAGGCCGATGCGCATTTTAAAATTTACTTTATTATCAAAAGATGTTTGTCCTTCAAAACGGATGCGAAAGCCTCCGGTTTTAAATTTCATTTTCTCAATGGTAATGAGATTGTTTTTGATCGAAGATTTGACATCAATTTTAGACAGGTCAGGATCTTTTAAATCCGATTTCCCCGAAGCACTGCTTACTGTATTGAATAATTTCCATCCTTTGAATTTCACGTTTTTAACACTGAGCACACCGCCTCCCTGGAGCGAGGGATAAACCGGATACATTCTTTCATTTAATTTTCCACTAAGTGAATAGTCGATAGAGATAATGCCGGATGCGTGCTCAGCCGAACTGGCCAGGTCATGAAACAGTTTAATTTCTTTATATGCCCTTTGCACATCAAAATCTTTCGCAACCAGTTTATAATCAAAATTGGCACGGAGGGGACTTGTGCTGGAATATTTTCCATTCATACCTACCTGGCAGCCGATCAATTCAAATCCTGTTTCAGATAATTCGATTCCGCCATTTCTGATATTCATTCCGCCCAGAAAATGATTAAGTACGATATCATTGTATAAAACCCGATCCGCTTCCGCTTTGATGGTAAGGTCCAGATTCGCGGGGATCATGATTACTCCAGCTGCGGCCGTTGGTTGTTGGTCGTTTCCTGATGCTTGTTGATCGATGGTCGATGGTCGTTGGGCGTTAGGCGTTGAGCGTTGGCCGTTAGATGCATACACAGTGAACTCATTCAGGTCAATACTATTTGCTTTCAGATTGAAATTTGCTTTCAGGATTTCATTTTTTGCCAGAACATAATTGATTACGTTTTCTACAAATCCATCCAGTTGTAAATCTGATCTTCCGTAGTTTGCCTGGAATGTTTCAAACCACATCTTATCCTGGTCAAATCTGAAATGTCCCCGTCGGATGAGAAACGGCTTTGGAAATAATTCATGCGTGATGGACAGGTCTTTTACATCCATCGTTCCGGAGTTGTTCAGCAAATCATATCGCCCGTGTTTGGCATCGCTTTGCTTTCCTCTGAAATTGGCTTTCGTACGGATGAAACCCAAAACGCCGATGTCTTTGCGTGCGAACACCTGGTAGATTTTCCCCAGGTCGATTTCTCCATTTACAGAAAGATCATAATTCAGATCATCGAAATTTTTAAATTTCCCTTCGAAGTAAAAAGGCTTTCCTTCAAAACTCAGGCTGGCTGGCCGGAGTGAACAGTTCAGACTATTTAAATCCCCTCCGTTGTCCGACGCGTTCAATGAGACATTTATTTTTTCAATAGGGTGGGGATAATACCGGGTTTGAATGAAACCATCTTTCATGTTAAACTGTGCAGTTGTTTTTGGGAAAAGATGATGTTCCGGTGCATATTTTCCATTGGCCCTGATATCCAAAAACATCAACCCTGAGATGGTCAGACTGTCCATTGGATAAACCTGTTTGATATCGCTCAGGTCAATGTTTCCCTTTACGTTCAGATCCATAGGATAGTCCGTGGATGCATACACGACGCCTCTTGCGTCCAGGTAATCTTTCAGGGCCGACGCATGAAGACTGTCTATTTTAAACCAGGCGTGCCGGTAATCTGCATCCGGACAGGTTGCATGCATTGATAAAAAAATATTTTGAATCGGCTGCGCCACTTTGTAATATTTGACATATCCGTTTTTGATATTACAGTTCACATCGAAGGCCGGAATACTGGCGATGACCGTATCTTTTTTTCTTAATGAAGTCTGGATGACCTTCTTTGCATATTTGCCGTTGGCAGACAAATGTAAACCGAGCTGTCCCCGCATATCGAAGCTCTTGACGCCGGTAGCCAGTTTCAGATTTTGAAGGTTCATTTGTGCATCGGCCATTAAATGAATTGTGGGTTCACTTAATCCTGTACTCTCCAGACGGCTGCGAAAATAGTCCTGTGCAAGCCGAAATGACATGGAATCTATTTTTACGTGTAACTTTTCCGGATCCAGTGAAGGCAATTCGATTTCGGCATGTCCATTTAATTGGCTGACGGGTATTTGTGCGTCCTGATAATCAATAAAACCATCCCGTATGGCCAGTTTGATTCCGTAGTCAGGCATTTCTCCCGTGGATGCAATATATTTTCCTTTTAGTGTACTCGTTAAATTAATGGTTCCCTTTACCGTTGTCTTTTGAAGCCAGTCCAGGTATTCCGGAGGAAAAATCGTCACGAGTTGGTACAGGTCCGCATCCTCGGATGACAATTTGAAATTCATATCGTAGCCATTTTTCAAAAAATCCAGCTTGCCGGTAACAGCAAGGTTGAGTTTGTTCATCCGGATTTTGTCATCCTGAAAAATCAGTGCGAGCGTTTTTGTATTGATACTCGTAACCAGATTCGCATCAATCGCCTTGCGCCGCACGTATGCCTGATTATCCAGCACAAAACTGAACGAATCGGATTTGATATGGGATGCCAGGTCAAAAATGGATTTACTCAGATCTCCGGTACCCTCATAGTACAAATGATCAGCCTGGATGAGCATCGGTATGGACTGGTCATTGTATACCAGACGGCTGTCTTTCACCATTATTTTTTCCAGGTGCAGGGAGGCTGCTGACGTATCTCCTTTAACTGTCCGGGTACTTGTATCAGCAACGTAAATATTATAATTTGCCTGTCCGCTGTCATTAACCATTACATGGATATAGGCGCCATTCAGATAAATTTTATTGATGGTGACCTGACGATCGAAAATCAGTTTTTCCAGGTTTACCCCGAAGCCAAGCTTTTCTGCGGACAGCAGGGTATCCAACAGGAAAGGGGCCGAGCCCTTCAAATCCACGTCATAGAGTGTGAGGGTAAGAGAGGGGAAATGGGTGAAGAACGAAAGGCGGGCCTTTGTAAAATTTAAATCACCTTTGATGGACTGATTTGTCCAGTGTTTAATCTGTTTTCCAACCGTATCCGGGAACAGGTAAGGCGCGAGAAAAAGTAATATCAATATAGAGGCGAGTGTGATGCCGGATATTTTTAAAACCCGTAAAAGAATACGCGAAACGTTTTTCAAACCCGGCTTTTCAGCAAAAGTAACGCTTAACGGCTAACGCAGAACGCAGAACGCCTAACGCGGAACGCTTAACGCTTAACGCGTAAGGCAAGCGTAACGCTTAACGCCTAACGGTTAACGCATAAGGTTTGCACTATTATAATATGTTTTTATTAATTAATTATTATTATGTCTGGGGCAGGGATTTTGATGATAAGTCGTGAAAGTAATAATGATAAGTCGGGATAGTAAAAATAAATTATAGCAGAATAATTTAATAAATTGCGTTAAGCGTTAGGCGTTAGGCGTTCCGCGTTAAGCGTTCACCGTTAAGCGTTTTGAATTACGCAAATAAAAAAATCAAGCAAATGGAAACAGCAGAAAAAACAACCGTCGATTTAGACACTTTGTGTATCAATACAGTCAGAATATTAGCTGCGGATGCAGTTCAGAAGGCAAATTCAGGTCACCCGGGTACGCCGATGGCTCTCGCGCCACTAGGCCACCTGCTCTGGTCGAAAATCATGAATTATAATCCCCAGAATCAAAACTGGCCCAACCGGGACCGCTTTATTTTATCTGCCGGTCATGCCTGCATGCTTCAATACAGTTATTTGTATCTGACAGGTTATGACCTTACCCTGAACGATATAAAAAAATTCAGGCAATTACATAGTAAAACGGCGGGTCACCCTGAATATGGTTTATGTGATGGCATTGAAGCCACAACCGGCCCACTGGGACAGGGATTCGCAAATGGCGTCGGGATGGGCATTGCGCAAAAATGGCTGGCGGACAGATATAACAAACCCGGATTCGGGCTTTTTGATTATTCCATTTATGTTGTTTGCAGCGATGGGGATATGATGGAAGGAATCAGTTCAGAAGCTGCTTCTGTAGCGGGCAATCTGCAATTGGGAAACCTGATTTATATCTATGACGATAATCATATCACTATCGAAGGAAATACAGCCATTACGTTTAATGAGGATCTGGCGGCCCGTTTCCTGGCCTATGGCTGGGATGTGCAGGTGTTACCGGACGGCAATGATCTGGAAGCTATTGAAGATGCGCTGAAAAAAGCCAAGGAAGAAACTACCAGGCCATCCCTGATAAAAATGAGAACCCATATTGGTTACGGCAGCCCCAATAAAGTAAATACCGCGGGTGCACATGGATCACCACTGGGAGAGGACGAAGTGAAGCTGGTTAAAAAATTCTTTGGATTCGATCCGGATCAGTCCTTTGTGGTTCCGGAAAATGTTCTGTCTTTTTACCGCGCCGCCGGAAAGGCAGGCATTGAAAAAGAAAAACAATGGAACAATCTCTTCAATCAGTACAGGGAAAAATATCCGGTGGAAGCAAATGAATATGTATCCACCAGCAATGGAAAACTTCCTGCGGGATGGAAGGAAAAACTTCCGGTATTCAGCGGCGATGAAAAAATAGCGACAAGAAAAGCATCTGGTAAAGTGCTGAATGCAATTGCCGCGCAGATTCCTTTCCTGATTGGCGGTTCGGCAGATCTTTCCCCCTCGACAGATACGATCCTCGATAATTATGAGTCCTTTTCACCCGAACATTATGAAGGAAGAAATTTCCATTTTGGCATCCGCGAACATAGTATGGGTGCTATTTTAAATGGGATTGCGCTTACGAAAGGATTTATTCCTTACGGGGCAACTTTTCTTATTTTTTCAGACTATATGCGGCCGCCGATGCGGCTGGCCGCAATCAGTAAAATCAAACCCATTTTTATTTTCACCCACGACAGTATCGGTTTAGGAGAAGACGGAACTACACATCAGCCTATCGAACAACTGGCCGGCTTGCGTGCTGTTCCTAATATGACGGTCATCAGACCGGCCGATGCAAATGAAACCACGCAGGCATGGCGCGTTGCATTGGAGCACAGCGGAGGGCCCGTCGTGATTGTCCTGACAAGACAGGGGCTTCCGGTAATCGACCAGGAAAAATTTGCAAAAGCTTCAGGGCTTGAGAAAGGCGCCTATATTTTATCTGATCCCGCAACGAAGCCGGACGTGATATTAATTGGAACGGGTTCTGAGGTTAGTCTCTTAATAAAAGCACAGGAAAAACTAAAAGAAAAATCTATTCATGCACGTGTGGTGAGCATGCCCTCCTGGGAATTATTTGAGAAACAGGATGCGGCTTATAAAGAATCCGTGTTCCCGAAAAATATCCGCAAGAGATTATCTGTTGAAGCAGCCTCTACATTCGGATGGATAAAATATGTTACTGAAAATGGAAAAAGTGTGGGAATCAATCATTTTGGAGAATCAGCTCCTGCGGAAGACATATTTAAGGAATTTGGTTTTACGGTTGAAAATATCGTAACATTAGCGGAATATCTATAAACAAGAATATTCCTCATGATTAAATTTCCGTTTTATGCAAGACTGGCACTGACGCTTTTTGCCATTGCCCTGATCTTGCTGTTCATGTGGATTGGGAAAAGTCTGCTGGTTCCCTTATTTTTTTCCTTTCTGGTTTCCATCCTGCTTCACCCTTTAGCAAAACATTTGGAAAGACGTCGTTTCCCAAGAGCCCTGGCGGCCATTGTTGCATTGCTTATTTTTATGGTTTTGGTGGGCGGGCTATTTTATTTTTTCAGCCACCAGGTTGTGCGCCTCTCCAGGGATCTGCCTTCCCTCCAGGCCCGGGTTATGGATAAATGGCAGGACATACAGGACTGGATCAGCGATAAATATCATGTTACCAATACCCAGCAGGTGGCTTATATGAATAAATCGGCTGCAGGCATTTTGAATACGGCGATGAATTCTGTTGCGACCACATTTGTAGGAATCGCGGAGACCCTGATACTCACCATATTCTTTTTCATCTTTACTTTTTTCATTCTCCAATACCGAAGATTACTCATGCACTTTGTGGTTGAACTTTTTGATCCGGAGCATAACGACAGAGTGCAGGGAATAATCAGCAGAATCCGGTCGCTGATCAATAGCTATGTTTCGGGCCTGCTTATAGAGATGTGCGTGGTTGCCATTCTTATTTTCAGCAGCCTGATGATTATTGGGGTGAAATATGCGTTACTGATCAGCGTTATGGCCGCGGTATTGAATATTATTCCCTACCTCGGAATTTATTTCTGTATGGCAATCGCCATGATCATCACTGCCGCGACCAATACAACAGGTCATGTGGTAGCCGTCGGTATCGTATTCCTGGTGACCCATTTTGCGGATGCCAATGTGATTCTTCCTCATGTAGTGGGCGGTAAAATGAAAATGAATCCCCTGATCACCATTCTCGTTGTATTGATAGGTCACATTGTCTGGGGTATTCCGGGCATGTTCCTTTTCATCCCTCTCACGGCCATGCTGCGACTGATCAGTGAAGAAGTTCCCGGGATGAAGCCCTGGGCAATCCTGATGGGTGAAGAAAAACAATAATTAACCGGTATTCTGTTTCTTTGTGGAATATCTTCCCCGCTTCATGGCTAACAACGCAGATACTATAAGGAACGAAAAAGGCCTGCTCTTTGCTTTAGAGAGGAAACTCTGGACAAGTGTATGACGATCAGCGAAAGGGCAAAGAAAATAGTCAGGCGGGTTTTTCGAATAACCATTACTACGGCGCTTGTTATCCTGGGTATCATTCTGTTAATCCTGCTTTTAATTCAAACCGGACCCGTTCAGAATTATGGTCGCGGGAAAATTGAGGCCTACCTGGAAAATAAACTGCATACCAGGGTCCGGATTGGTAATTTATATATCGATTTTCCTTCACGCATCATAATCAAGAATATTTACCTGGAGGATCGGGGCAAAGACACGCTGATTTCCGGTGGCAGAATTGAAGTGGATATCAGCATGTTCAGGCTTTTGCATAAAGAGCTGCGCATTAATAATCTCGAACTGGATAATATTACGCTGAAAGTAAAAAGGCTGATGCCGGATTCAGTATTCAATTACCAGTTTATTGCCGATGCATTTAGTTCTCCCGAACAAGAGCCGAAAAAAAAAGATACGAGTGCCGGTTTTCAGTTTGTCATTGGCACCATTCAGCTGCATCAGATTCATGCAACCTACCTGGATGATGCAACCGGTAATGACGTTGTTGCAAACCTGGGCGATTTCAAAACGAAATTGAAAACATTTGATCCCACGCACCAGTCTTATGCTGTTCCTGAAATTTTATTAGCGGATATTTCCGGGAAAGTGAGACAATATAAACCGATTCTCATTTTACGACATGCAGCGGACACGATCAGTGAGCATAATAAAAATTCCGAGCCGGTACACCTTGAACTAGGGGATATTGATTTTACCAGGATCAACCTCGACTACCGAAATGAAGCGCAGAATATGGATGCTACCATAAGGCTCGGAAATTTTCATACGAAAGCAGATTCTATTGATCTGTCCACACTTCATATCAAACTTAAAAAGGTATCACTGAACGGAACGGTCGCGACTGTAAAGTTTGGAAAGCTCACCGCGGTAAAAAGCAAAAAAACGATTCCGGTAAAAGACACTGTCACCCACGCAGGGTTGTGGAGCGTGGATGTGGCCTCATTTACGATTGACAGCACCCGGTTGCAATATGATGATAATAATAAAACTGCTGTAAAGAAAGGGATGGATTACAATCACCTGGACGTAAACCATCTTACTATTCATACTGCGGGTCTCCACGCGGATCCTGCTGCCTACCAGGCACTGATCTCCGGTATTTCTTTTGATGAAAAGAGCGGCTTTGTTTTAAAAAGATTGTCCGCCGGTCTGAACTATAATGAAAAGGGCATTTCATTAAAAAACCTCGTGATTCAGACGAACCGTTCTGAAATAAAAAACCAGACTTCCATTCAGTACCGGTCGTTAAGCGACTTAAAAAAACATCCGGGAGATATAGAAACCAATCTGGAATTTGATCGCGCACGCATTGCAGTCAGGGACGTTTTAATTTTTGTTCCATCCCTGGAAGGCCCACTCAAGGATAATATGAATGCCATTCTGAGTTTAAACGGAAAGGTAAAAGGTCAGTTAAAGAACCTGCAGATCCCTTTCCTCGAGATAGGAGGAGTGGGCAATACCGCTATTGCCGCGTCAGGAACAATAAAGGGATTACCGGATGGGAAGAATGCATTTTACGACATTACCCTTTCGAATCTGAAAACTTCCCGCACGGATTTATTCAGGCTGATACCTGCAAAATCATTTCCGGCAGACCTTCGGATTCCTGAAACTATTTCCGCCAATGGAAAATTCAGGGGTACAGTGAATAGTTTTTTTGTGCAGCTGCATACGGAAACCAGCAATGGACAGGCAGATGTACATGGTAATCTGGATCTGAAACGTAAGACCTACGACCTCGTAGCCAATACCCGTTCAGTGGATCTCGGATACATACTAAAAAAGGATAGCCTGTTGGGTAAAATCACACTGGACGCCACTGCAAAGGGTTCAGGATTTGATCCAAAAAAAATGAATAGTGTCTTCCATGTAAATCTTGCCGAAGCAGAAATTAAATCCTATACATACAGGGGCTTGTTACTGGATGCCAACCTGCAGAATGGAAACGGAAAGATTTCGTCTTCAATGAAAGATCCCAATCTGAGTTTTCAGCTGAATGCAGAAACGGCTTTCCTGGAAAAATTCCCTTCCCTGAAAATGAAATTTCAGCTGGATACATTAAATGCCCAGGCACTGCACCTGATGGACAGTCTGTACCTACATCTGATGGTGAATGCCGATTTCAAATCAACCAATCCGGATGCATTGCAGGGTCATCTGGCAATAAGTGATCTGGGTATTACGACCGGATCGAAATCCCTCCATACGGATTCTGTTTTCCTGCTGGCGCAGCATGCAGATACCGGCCAGCTCATTCAGCTGCGTTCGGAAGCTGCTGATATAGATTGGGCAGGCCGGTACAAACTGACACAGGTTGCTGAGTCATTTAAACATTTTATAAATAATTACTATAAAATTAAAGTCTCCATGCCCGACAGCACGGAACCGGAACAATGGCAGATGGCTCTACGGTTAAGACCCTCTCCAATTGTTCTTGCCGCCATGCCTTCATTAAAAGGAACAGATAGTTTAACAGGAAATATCCAGTATAACAGCGCGAAAAAGAATTTAAATCTGCTCCTGCATGCCGACAAGATCCAGATGAATCAGCAGGTCATTCATCAGTTTAATCTGACAGCAGATTCAAAGGATTCGGCTCTTCTTTATAATATCTCCGTGGCTGATGCCGGACAAAAGGGATTTCAGATATACCGGTCAGCTGTTTACGGCTCGCTTGCGCATAATAAACTTTCCACCACACTGAAGGTAAAAGACAAAAAAGCGAAAGACAAATATGTTCTTTCAGGTGCACTCTCCCAGGTGAGCAGCGGCATAAAGTTCATATTCAATCCGGACAGTTTATTGCTCGACTATGAACCCTGGCAAATGCCTTCAGACAATTTTATTCTATATGATTCGTCTGGATTAATGGTTAGGAATTTCAAACTCAGTCGCGGGAGGGAATCTATAACTATTAATACAAATGGTGAAACGGCGAAATCTCCTCTCGACCTCAGCTTTACTAATTTTAAAATAAATACGCTCACCCAGTTTGCCGAACAGGATTCGCTATGGGCAGACGGGACAATTAACGGTAAGGCAGAAATAAAAAACCTGTTTTCAAAACCTCTCTTTACTTCCGATCTGAAAATAGATTCGCTTTCTTATGAAAAAGATACATTGGGTAACCTAGCCATCCAGGTAAACAATGAAGAGCTAAATGCATATGTCGCCCATATAGTTTTAAAAGGACATGATAATGACGTACAGGTTGACGGAAAGTATTTTTCCGGCGAGAGCAAAATGGATATGGAGGTTAAATTAAACCAGCTTAACCTGGAATCATTTAAGGGACTTGCCATATCGCAGGTAAAGAATATGACCGGCTATCTCAAGGGTAATTTACACGCAAGCGGAGATCTCGCTAAACCTTTATTAAAAGGAAGTCTGCATTTTGACAACGCCGTTCTGACCCCTTTCATAACAGGCGAGCCCCTGAAACTCTCCGATGATAAAATCAATTTTGACGACGGAGGTTTTGATTTCGACAATTTCGTCATGCAGGATTCCGCAGGCAATAAAGCCACACTGGATGGAAACGTTTTCACCAGGGACTTCAGGAATTACCAGTTTGATATATCATTCAGCGCCCAGAATTTCCGGGCAGTGAATGCACCTAAAGAACCCAACAGGATGTTTTATGGCAAGCTGAACCTGAATGCCGATATCGATGTAACGGGCAATATGGATCTTCCCAAAATAACCTCTTACCTGAGAGTAAATAAGAATACTGATTTTTATGTTATACTTCCCAGTGATGATCCGGAAGTGGTTGACCGGAATGGGGTAGTAATTTTCACCAACAAAACCAGAAAAGTTGATTCCAGTCAGCTGAAAAGCTTTCTGGATTCATTGGCTTCCAATGCCAGATTGAAAGGCATGGATCTCTCTGCTACGATTGAAACGGACAGCAGCGCACAGTTCACACTAATTATAGATGAAAGAAACGGAGATGCCCTTTCCCTGCGTGGAAGAGCCGAACTGGTAGGAGGGATAGACAAAAGCGGAAAAATCAGTCTGACCGGAAATTATGAATTGGTTAACGGAGCCTATAACCTGACCCTTAGTGTGCTCCATCGCAGGTTCGATATTCAAAGAGGCAGTGTAATAACATGGACAGGCGATCCCAGAACAGCAAACATCGACATCACCGCTATTTACTATGTAAATACACCCCCGATAGATCTGGTGGCCGACCAATTGTCAGGTTCCTCGACAGATCAGAATCGTTTTAAGACACGTTTGCCCTTCCAGGTTAAATTGAATATGACGGGAGAATTATTGAAACCCATTATCAAATTTGATATTGCTTTACCGGATAATTTACTGGCGCTCTGGCCTGAAGTGGATATGAAACTAGTTCAGATGCGTACGGATGAGGCAGAAATAAATAAACAGGTTTTTGCGCTCTTACTGCTCGGCCGGTTTATTCAGCAAAATCCTTTTCAATCAGCAGGTACTTCAACGGATGCCGGTACCATTGCGAGACAGAGTGCAAGCAAATTGCTGAGTGATCAGCTGAACCAGCTGGCAGGTTCACTCGTAAAAGGAGTTGATGTGACTTTTGACATGAATTCAGATCAGGACTATTCCTCCGGAACGGCAACCAATCAAACAGATCTGAATGTAAAGGTTTCGAAAAGCCTGTTCGACGACCGGATCCGCGTCACAGTTGGAAGTGATTTTCAATTGCAGGAAACAAACCCAGGTCAGAATGCATCCAATATCGCCGGAGATGTGAGTGTCGATTACAAACTAAGCAAGGACGGTCGTTATATGATACGGGTATATCGTAATGATCAGTACCAGACAGTCGTTCAGGGCCAGGTAGTGGAAACAGGTGTTAGTTTTATTCTGACATTTGATTACAATGTTTTCCGTGAATTGTTTCAAAACAAAAAAGAACCTGTATTAGCGCCACCGAAGCATCATAAACAGACTGCGCCAGCCACCGACAAACAGACAACATCTGCAAATCCGCCTGCAAAATGAACAGATCTATTTTAAGAGCGGTGCTTTTTATTTTGTTGCCGGTAATATTTTATTCCTGCAGCGAGACCAGCAGCCTGGAGGAAGGACAGTATCTGTATGACGGAGCAAAAATAAAAATCAAAGCGGATCCCAGGCTTTCAAGATCAACTGCGAAGTCTCTGAAACCGGAATTAGAGGGGTTACTCCGTCCAAAACCGAATGGCAGTTTCCTGGGTATAAAAGTAAAACTGCTGCTATATAATTTTGCCGGTAAACCAAAGGGTAAGGGATTACGCTATATCATCCGTGAAAAACTGGGAGAACCGCCTGTAATCGCTTCTTACAGTGTAATGGAAAAAAACAGGGCGGTACTTCAAAACCGGCTGGAGAACCGTGGATTTTTTAAAGACACGGTGATCCTGGACACGGTATATAAGGGAAGAAAGTTAAGTGCCATTTATACTGCTGAAGTTGGAAAACAGTATACTATAAAAAATGTCGTTTATCCCATCCCGTTAGACTCGGCCGATTCACTGAGCAGGGAGATACACGGTATGCTGAAGCGGTCGCTTTTGAAAAAGGGCGATCCGTATAATCTGGATGTCATAAAAAATGAAAGAGTTCGTATTGATACGCGTTTGAAGCAAAGAGGTTATTATTATTTTAGTCCGGATGATTTATTATTCAGGGCGGATTCCACGGCCGGTGATCATCAGGTTGATATGACGCTGATCATCAAAAAATCAACACCGCCGGAGGCGCGCAGAATTTACAGGATCGGGGAGGTAGTCGTTTTTGCGGATTATGATGTTCATGTAGATACCAGTATGGATATCAGCACCCAGCCCAAGTTTCAGGGCTATACGATCATTGACCCGAATAAAATGTTTAAGCCGCAGATATTCGGCCGTGCATTGATCTTTAAATCGGGGGATGTTTATAACAGGAGAGATCATGATCTGACATTAAACCGATTGATAAGTCTGGGTGTATTTAAATTTGTCAAAATCCGGTTCGATGAAAAGGATACGGCACGGCATATCCTGAACGCGTACTATTATCTGACTCCTACAGAAAAGAAATCAATTCGCTTTGAAGTATCAGGCCTTACCCAATCGAATGACGCAAACGGGGGACAGATTTCTGTCAACTGGCGGAACAGAAATACTTTCAGGGGTGCTGAATTGCTCACGAATACTGCGTATATCGGATATCTGCGACAATATCTCGGTCAGGGACAATATACCAATACATTTAAATTCGGAGATGATATCAGTTTATTCCTGCCCAGAATCATAGGCCCCATTCAATTTCAGACCAATAGCGGGTTTGTTCCCAAAACAAAATTTTCACTCGGATATGAATACTTCGAGCAGACGCAACAATACACTTTGAATTCGTTTAAGGCCAGTGCCGGGTATGTATGGAAAGAAAGCGTCACGAAAGAGCATGCACTTGATGTGTTCCGTGTTAATCTGGTGAACCCTACGCACATTGATAGCAATTACCAAAAACAGCTGGACACGAATATCGTGCTTGCCCGCAGTCTTGAAAGAACTTTTATTATCGGTCCGACCTACAATTTTAATTTCAATTCCAATCTCAAACCAAACCGTAATAAGAATAATTTTTATTTCAACGGAAATATTGACTGGTCTGCTAACATTCTGGGTTTGGCCGAAGGAGCAAATGTTGAGAAAACAGGCGTTCAGAAAAAATTGTTCAATGTTCCTTTTTCTCAATATATACGGGGTGAAATAGACTTTCGACATTATCTGAGTTTTTCGAAAACGACTATACTGGCCAGTCGCCTGACGGGTGGTATTGGATACGCCTGGGGTAACAGTTCGACCATGCCGTTTGTGAAAGAATTTTTTGCTGGTGGTGCCAATGATATTCGTGCATTCCGGTCAAGAGCGCTGGGCCCCGGTACTTATTATGCCGGTAATAGGGACACAGCTTTTATCGCCGATCAACCGGGCGATATCAAACTGGAGGCAAACACAGAGATACGGTTTAAGATAGTTTCCGTTTTGCACTGGGCGTTTTTTGCAGATGCGGGTAATGTCTGGACATTACGATATGACAGCTCCCGTGTCGGATCACAGTTCGGCAGCAACTGGTTAAACCAGCTGGGCATAGGCGTGGGTACGGGTTTACGTTTGGATATAAGTATCCTGCTGATCAGGCTTGATCTGGGAGTACCTGTAAAAGAGCCCTGGCTCGCTCCCGGGAAGCAATGGGTTTTCGATACAAAAAATACCGTGCTGAATTTTGCGATTGGGTATCCGTTTTAAGCCTAAAGCCCAAGGCCTAAAGCCTAAAACTTCTTTTCAGGCCTAAAGCCTAAAACTTCTTTTTAGAAGAATGAATTTCATATCAGACATTTAACTGAACTATTCATTTTCAAATTTGAAAATTAGTTTTAGGCTTTAGGCCTTGGGCTTTAGGCTTAAAGAGCTACTTGCTTAATTCCCGAGAAAAGTGACTTCCACATTAGGTTAAAAATCGAACGATAGGTATCTCTTGTATAATCAACGTTGCCTGTCCGCATTTTACCGTTCTGGGGGTTTGAACTTTTTAGTAAAACGCCGGCTGCCAGGGTGGGAAGGAATTTGGTCTTATATTTATTTTTATCGTCGTCTTTCTTCAATAGTTTGATGCCTATATCATGATACTGCAGAAGTAGTTTTCCTCTGGCATGCGTATTCATTGCATTCAGGTGATATTTAAGGGATGTAATTTCTCCTTTCTCCAGCTCAGCCAGGGCCATGGGTTTTAACAGGGGATTTAATTCGACGGCATTTATTTTCGCGAGTTCCGCATCCATTTGAAAATTCCCCGTCCTGTCCAGTAAGCGCATACGGATATCAGCGGTAAAACGGCTTTTATCCAGGAACAAAGAAGAAAAATGAAGTCTCATTTGGTTGTTCTTCCGGATTGAATCTATCTGATTGGTAACATTGGTCAGCCTGGCATCAACGTGAAAGAAACTTACTTTTCCGCTGCTGTCGGATATATCATTTTTTTCTTTGTACTCAATATAACTGTCCTTCAAATGGATAGTCTTTATATGAACCGAAATGGGTAATCTCATGATCACGTCCTGCGGATAGTCATGCGTCCGGTCAACAGAGTCGTGAGGCTTAGATTTGTCCCTGAAAATATGGAATGATGCATTAGTCAGCTGCAGGGTATCGGCAACGACTTGCTGATGAAGCAGGGCCTGCCTGTTAATATGGGTCATATTCAGGCGGCCGATGGAAATATTCAAACGATCCTTCGCATATTTGTTTGCTTTGACAAAAGCGTCTTCTGATAAACCAGGGATTAATCTGATCTGGTCAGTGCGCAGGTTGCCGGTCTGGCTGTTATAATCCAATCCGGTTATTTCGAAATCACTCATTTTGTCTTTGGCGGGCAATTCAAGTTGATTGCAATGAATCGCCTGGTCGCTGGAAAATAACATCCGGCTGCTGTCATTTTGAGTTACACTGTCGATCGCGATGCCCGCAAACCGTATACTGAGCCCTTCTGCTTTACAACGTATATGTTTGGATTCCCTGTCAACCAGGGTCAGACTCGCGTTTTCAAGCACAACACTGTCAGCACGAATGCTTTTTAATTTTCCCAATAACTGCCGGTACTGTTCGGAGGCAAGTATATTTTTAAAAGTCGATTGTTTTTCTGTCTTTCCCCTGCCGGTCCGAATTTCTATTTTCGCATTTTGAATACGGATGATATGTGCACTGATTTCCTTATTCAGCAGGGCCCTGGGTGTTTTTACCCCACTGATCAGCAATTTGGGAATCCGTATATAAAAAAGAGTTTCAGGAGCAGTATTCTGATCGGTCATATTTTGGTAAACGAGACTGTCCGGTAACATTTCCACATCATCAACAGAAATATTTCCGAGTGCTTCGTCAATTACCAGGTGCTCATAATTGAGCTGGTAAAGACCCCGGGACTTACCGGTTACGAGCTTATCGAGCTTTTTGTTAACGAGTTTGTATTTATAATTTCTCCAGATAAATATACCTAGGGTCAGCGCAATCAAGAAGATGCCGGACAGTATATAAAATAACCTTGTTCTATGGAAAGCCCTTGTTTCAGCCATTTACTGGAGAATTGAAAATAAGATAAACGCAAACCACTGGAGAAATAAATTGTTATGCCTGACATATTCAACGGATTTAACGTTGATAAAAATTATTCCCTGTTAATTGGTAAAGGATGAAAGAGCGGGATATTTTATTTCGGCAGAAATCTTCTGATCCTGTAAGCCAGCATCCGGGTGTGAAAATTTGAACCAGCTGTGGATTTTATTTTTTACCTGGCTCAGAATAGCTTTTGGTGAAGGTTTAACGGGAGTTTTTTCAACATATTCCGCATGCGACATTTGTACCTTGATAAGAACTGTTTCATCCCGCATCGCCTGCTGCCTCGTGTTTTCACACAAACAGTCCAGACCGTTTATTTCTTCCGGATCACTTACCAGGAAGGCTTTCCCGAAAATTTTCAAATAATAATCACGTCCCTTACGAAAAAAATCCATTTTCACCGGAAAGGTTTTATCGAATGCATGTAAAAACTGTGAAGGCCTGGGGATGACGAACCATACCTGCCCCAGTTCGTCGGTTTGCAACACTTTGATAACACAGGTGGGTATCTTCAGAACAGCCTCGCTCATCGAAAAAAACAGCGCATTTTCAAGATCCATTATTTTCTCTTTAATAAATCTTAAGGGTAGGTATCCGGACATAAATTAGTTTCGGATACAGGTTCAAAAGAGATACCAATTAATTTAGCAGTTCCCGGGGCGGGAAACTGCCTTTAAATAATTTACAATCAGCACTTAACGAAAATGCACTAGATTGCTATATTCAGCAAAGATGCCCGGGAATTATCCAATGCGAGTAAAGAATTCCCCAAAAATTGATCTTTCCGCTTAACCGGCGGGTCAGGTCGCTGGCATGAATTTGCAATAAAGAGATATCAATTGATATGAAGGCCAATTTCTTTAAAAAATCATGGCAATTATTGGTAAAAAGTTTCAACCACTTTATTGATCTGAATGGATTGAAATTAAGTGCGGCTCTGTCGTATTACACCGTTTTTTCGATTGCACCGCTTTTAATCGTAATCATTTCGCTGGCGGCTATCCTGTTTGGCCGGGATGCAGTGGAAGGGAGGGTATATCACCAGCTCAGTGGTTTGGTGGGAAGTGAAGCTGCCCTGCAGATACAGGACATTATCCGCAATACGCAAAATTCCAATCATGGAAAACTAGGTGGTTTGATCGGAACGATTATTCTGATAATCGGCGCTTCCGGCGTTTTTTCGGAAATTCAAAGTTCGATTAATTATTTATGGTCCATACCGGCACCCACGAAAAAGGCCTTTCTGGTGGCCATTCTGAAAAGATTAATTTCCCTTTCCCTTCTGATTGGGGTTGCCTTCCTGCTCATGGTTTCACTCATGGCAAATGCGTTGCTCGATATTTTGAGCGACCGGCTAAAAAACCTGTTTAGTGATTCGCTGATCAACGTTTTTTATTTTGTAAATCTCGGCCTGATTTTATTGGTAATTAGTTCTTTGTTCATGCTGATTTTTAAAATTCTCCCCCATTCGACGATTTCCTGGAAAAATGCTTTTTTAGGGGCGGTCGCAACATCAATCCTGTTTTTGATCGGAAAGTTTATCATTGGTTTTTACCTTGGTCATTCTAAAATTGGTGCCACATACGGCACAACCGCTTCTATCGTAATTTTGATGTTATGGATTTACTATTCTTCCATCATATTATATTTCGGCGCATGTTATACATGGGCCCTGGCAGATTCACGCGGACATCCGATTCGCGGAAGGTGAAAGGATCAATATGGAAGAAGACATGTTTATCCGGAGATCAATTATTTATTCATTTAATAAATTCATCATTCTGATTTGAAAGTCAATATTACACCCATACAGGAATTCATATCCCAGTTGCGTATTTCATTCCTGGGAGATGACCTCATGCATAAATACGATGACGAAAAAGCGCCGATACGTTCCGAACTTTTTAGCCTGGAACAATTGGAGAGTTATGCCCGCGGACTTGCGAAAACTCATCAGCTGACTATTGATAAGCCATCTGAACAGTTGCTGAAAAGGCTGGCTGAAAATGAAGAAATCCTGCTTGAAGTACACAACCTGCTTACAGCATCTGCAAAAGAAAATAAACGGATTACACCTGCGGGTGAATGGCTGCTTGATAATTTTTACCTGATAGAAGAACAGATTTATACAGGCAAGAAGCATTTACCAAAAGGCTACAGCAAAGGATTACCGCAATTAGCTAAAGGCCCGTCAGCAGGATTACCCCGCGTTTATGATCTGGCCATTGAGCTGATTGCGCATAGTGATGGCCGTGTCGATTTGAAAAGCCTGAATAGTTTTACGGCGGCATATCAGCAGGAATCAGAATTGAAACTGGGAGAACTTTGGGCCATACCGATTATGCTCCGGCTGGCTCTGATAGAAAACCTGCGCAGGCTGGCAGCGTTGATTGCGAAAAACCGGATAAATAAAAATCTTGCGGATTACTGGGCCGACCAGATGACCGAAACGGCGGAAAAGGATCCGAAAAGCCTGATACTCGTCATTGCCGATATGGCCCGGTATGGGCCGCCATTGGAAAGTTCGTTTGTTGCTGAACTCACGCGCCGGCTGGTAGGGAAGGGCGCTGCATTTTCTTTACCCATCAGCTGGATTGAACAAAGGCTTTCTGAAAAAGGGATGACCAGCGATGAACTGGTTCACGTCGAAAATCAAAAACAGGCAGCTGACCAGGTTTCTATCAGTAATAGTATTGGCAGCCTCCGCTTCTTAAGCAGCAACAACTGGAGGGATTTTGTAGAAAATATAAGTGTTGTAGAAAATATTCTGGTAACAGAAAATTCAGGTGTTTATCCGCTGATGGACTTCCATACGAGAGATGAATACAGACACAGCGTGGAAAAAATTGCAAAAGCCAGCAATAAATCTGAATCTTTCATCGCGCAAATGGCTCTGGATCGCGCAAACGAAGCACTGATCAGCCGTCCGGATTATCCGAGAGCGGGGCATCTCGGTTTCTATCTGGTGGGTAAGGGCGTTAAACACTTGATCAGGGACTCCAATGCGCATTTTACTTTTGCTGAACGGATCAAGGGATTTTTTAAGAAAATTCCACTGCTGCTTTACACGGGAGCATCCGTTTTCCTTGCGGCTGTTATGGCAGGCACACTGATCCTGAGGGCCTGGGAAGACGGATACCGGAATCCCTGGGTTCTCTCCATCGCGGCATTCGTTTGCCTGATTGGCTGCAGCCAGCTCTCTATCTCCCTCATCAATTGGATAAGCACCCTGATCATTCGTCCTTTGATTTTACCCAGGATGGATTTTTCTGAAGGCATACCAGAGAATTCCCGTACGCTCGTTGTGATCCCATCCATGTTCAATGACGTAAAGGAACTGGAAGGCCTGGTGGAAAATCTGGAAGTTCGTTTCCTGGCAAACCGCGGTACCAATATACATTTTGCCCTGCTGACAGATTTTAAAGATGCAAAAGAAGAAACCTTACCCGGTGAACAGGATTTACTTAGAGAGGCCAGGACTCAGATCGAAGAACTGAATAACAAGTATGGCAAAGACAAAAATGAATTGTTTTTTATTTTTCATCGTCCGAGAAAATATAATCAGAGGGAAAAAGTATGGATGGGATATGAACGGAAGAGGGGAAAGCTGGCAGAAATGAATGCGTTGTTTCGGGGCAAAGGGAAAGAAAATTTCTCACTGATTGTAGGTGATTCCAGCTTCTTCGAGCAAATTAAATATGTTATTACGCTGGATACAGATACCCAGCTGCCAAGAGATGCGGCCTGGAAGATTACGGGCACGATGGCGCATCCGATGAATCATCCCCACTTCAGTGAAAGGAAACAGCGTGTGGTGGAAGGATATGGCATATTGCAACCCCGTGTGGCCGTGAGCCTGCCTTCTAATGAGAGCTCCGCCTTCGCCCGTCTGCATGGAAATGAGCCCGGCATTGATCCATATACCCGTGCCATATCAGATGTTTACCAGGATATATTCGGAGAAGGCTCATTTATCGGAAAAGGTATTTACGATGTGGATGCATTTGAAAAAGCGCTGAACGGAAGGTTTCCTGAAAACCGCATTCTGAGTCATGATTTATTAGAAGGTAGTTACGCGCGTTGTGGTTTATTGAGTGATGTGCAATTGTATGAAGCGTATCCCGTGCGATATGACATGGATATGAAACGTCGTCACCGCTGGATCCGGGGTGACTGGCAAATTGCGTCCTGGATGCTTCCCTGGGTTCCCGGTCCGGGTCGTAAAATTCTGAAGAACCCGATTTCGTCATTATCCAAATGGAAAATTTTCGACAACGTTCGTCGGAGCCTGGTGCCACTGGCGCTATTGTCTATGTTGCTTTTCGGCTGGATTTATTCTCATTCTCCGGTTTTCTGGACGCTTGCAGTACTGAGTATACTGCTGCTCAATTCAATGATCAGTTTCTTCTGGGAGATATGGCAGAAACCAGAAGATGTGCACATGCTACAGCATATTGGGATGAGTTTTCATTTTTCGATCCAGCATTTTGCTCACCAGTTATTCCTGCTGATCACAATTCCTTACGAAGCCATTGTATACGCGGATGCAATCTGGAGAACGAATTGGCGTATGATCGTAAGCCATCGTCATTTGTTGCAGTGGAGCCCCTCACAGAATTTATCGAACCGTTCCAATAAAAATATTTTTCAGACCTACATTTCGATGTGGTTCCCTGTGTTGCTGGCCATTGGAGTATTTGAATGGATACAGTATAAGCAGTCTGAAGGGATGGGCATCAGTCTTCCGTTCCTGATCTCCTGGATGCTCGTCCCCGCCATTGCCTGGAAAATCAGCCTGGCTGATAAAACCAAAGCAGTCGACCTGAATGCGAACCAAAAACTATTCCTGAATAAACTGGCTCGTAAAACCTGGGCTTTCTTTGAAACTTTTGTAGTTGCCGGGGATAACTGGCTTCCACCTGACAACTACCAGGAAAGTCCTGTTGAACGCATCGCTCATCGCACTTCACCAACAAATATTGGCCTGTCGCTGCTGGCCAATCTTACTGCTTTCGATTTCGGTTACATACCCATGCAGGTACTTCTGGTAAGAGTTTCCAATACTCTGCAAACACTGCAGAAAATGGAAAGGTATTCCGGTCATTTTTATAATTGGTACGACACCCAGAGCCTGTTACCTCTTCCCCCGAATTATATATCAACGGTTGACAGTGGTAATATGGCGGGTCATCTGATCACACTAAAACAGGGCCTCCTGATGCTGGCAGATAAACCGGTTATTTCGGACCAGTTTTATAAGAGTCTTCAGGTTACGCTGGAGATTTTACAGGATAAGATGGGCACGAAAAAAGGAACCGCGTTACTGGAACAACAACTTGCGGCCGCTACAGAAAAAAACAATGCATCGGTTCGGGATTTATATATCGATTTGCAGAAATTGTTAAAAGAATCGGAAACACTGACCGGATTATTTAATGAAGATTCCGAAGCTGCCTGGTGGGCAGATGCATTGGCAAACCAGGTGAGGGATGCATTTAATGATTTATGTGAATCTTTGCCCTGGCTCAGCATTTCCCATTTCCCGGAACGGTTTAAAATTCTGGAAGAATCTGTTTCGCGTTTTTTGCTTTTGCATGAACTGGCTTCACTGGAAGTTTATTTAATTCCTCAGATACATATATTCGATGAAGAAGAATTGAATGCTGAAGAGAAATCCTGGCTGGAGGTTTTTCGGAAACAATTGATCGAAACGGGCCGCCGTGCAAAAGAAAGATTGCTGGGTATTCAGTCGTTAAGCAGGACATGTGAAGAATTCGCAGATTTTCGATTTGATTTTCTGTACGATAAATCTCAGAGACTGCTGGCGATAGGCTATAATGTGACGGACCATCGAAGGGATAACGGCTTTTACGATCTGCTGGCTTCCGAAGCCAGGCTAACTATTTTCCTGGGCATTGCACAGGGCAAACTCCAACAGGACACCTGGTTTGCCCTCGGCCGGCAGCTTACCAATCCTGGCACTTCACCGGTTCTTGTTTCCTGGAGCGGATCCATGTTCGAATATTTAATGCCAACACTGGTGATGCCCAGTTTTGATAATACTCTTTTGGATCAAACCAATAAGTCAGTCGTTCAGAAACAAATTGAGTACGGGAAAAAAAGAAATGTACCCTGGGGAGTTTCCGAATCCGGATATAACCTGGTTGATGTAAACCTGAATTATCAATATCGTGCATTCGGTGTTCCCGGTCTCGGTCTGAAACGCGGGCTGGGAGAGGATCTTGTAATTGCGCCTTATGCCACGGTCATGGCGCTGATGGTGCTTCCGGAACAGGCAACCGAAAACCTGATAGATTTGGATAAGGACGGATTCAGTGGAAAATATGGCATGTATGAGGCCATTGATTATACTACGGCCCGATTAACGAGAGGGCAGTCGTATGCCCTGGTGAAATCATTTATGGCGCATCACCAGGGTATGGCTTTTCTTTCACTGTCCTATCTCCTGCATGATAAGCCGATGCAGAAACGGTTTGAAAATGAAGCACAATTCAAGGCCATCATGCTACTGCTGCAGGAACGCATTCCGCATGCAACAGAATTTTATTCCCCTACGGTACATGTATCGGATGCCAGTATTACTGAACAGGAAGTTCAGATGCGCGTTATCCGGACGCCGTCAACGCCTCTTCCGGAAATTCAGATGTTGTCCAATGGCCGGTATTATTCGATGATCACTAATTCGGGCAGCGGTTACAGTCGCTGGAAAGATATCGCCGTCACGCGGTGGCGCGAAGATGCAACCATTGATAACACCGGTGTCTTCTGTTATATCAGGGATCTGGATAACGAAAGTAGCTGGTCCGCCGCCTTTCAGCCTTCACTCAAAACAGCCGAATCCTATGAAGTTGTTTTCTCACAGGGGAGGGCCGAATTCAGAAGACAGGAACAGAATTTTGAAACACATACCGAGATCGTCGTTTCATCAGAAGACGATGTTGAAATGCGCCGCATACATATCAGTAACCGCAGTCGCAGGAAAAGATACCTGGAAGTAACCAGTTATGCTGAAGTGGTACTTACAACTGCCGCTGCGGATGCTGCCCATCCCGCATTCAGTAATTTGTTTGTACAAACAGAAATTCTTCCCCAGCGTGATGCGATTCTCTGCACCCGCAGACCACGGGGTGCCGGTGATCCGCAGCCCTGGATGTTCCATCTAATGAAAGTGCATAATGCGACGGATATTAAAGATGTTTCTTTTGAAACCGACCGTTCCATATTTATCGGCAGAACACATAGTGTGCATGAACCGCAGGCCCTCAGCAAAAACCAACCCCTGTCCAATTCACAGGGTGCGGTACTCGATCCGATAGTAGCTATTCGTTACCGGTTTACAATTGAAGCACACAGCTCGGTTACCATGGATATGGTCTTGGGTATGGCAGAAAACAAAGATGCCTGTGTTGCGCTGGTAGAAAAATACCAGGACAGGCCTCTTACAGATCGTGCATTTGAACTGGCCTGGACCCATAGCCAGGTTGTTCTTCGTCAGATCAATGCGACAGAAGCAGACGCTCAGTTATATTCAAGACTCGCGAGCTCAGTGATATTTTCAAATCCCGCTTTAAGAGCCGATTCATCTGTGATTATCAGGAATCGTCGCGGTCAGAGCGCATTGTGGAGTTATTCCATTTCAGGAGATCTCCCCATCGTGCTGTTACAGATACAGGATGTAGCCAATATTGATTTGGCTCGTCAGCTGGTACAGGCACATGCTTACTGGCGCTTAAAAGGTCTGATGGTTGACTTGGTGATCTGGAATGAAGATTACGGAGGTTACCGGCAGGCATTGCAAAATGAATTGCTGAGCCTGATTTCACCGGGAATCATCAGCGACGTAAAAGACAAACCGGGAGGAATTTTCATCCGGTCCGGCGAACAGGTTTCGCAGGAAGACAGGATTTTATTTCAGGCAGTTTCCAGAATTATTCTTGCAGATAATTTGGGCACGCTGGATGAACAAATCAAACGAAGAAGCAAAGTGAAACCGGTGATCCCCTATTTTACACCCACGAAATTCTATGCTTCACAGGAATCTTCACTCGAACAGCCAAAGGACCTCATCTTCTACAACGGAATTGGTGGTTTTAAGCCCGATGGTTCAGCTTATCATATTGCGACGAGTGCAGATAATCCAACACCTGCACCCTGGTGTAACGTGCTCGCTAATCCCATATTCGGGACGGTGATTTCGGAAAGCGGGCAATCCTATACCTGGATGGAAAATGCTCACGAATACAGGATTACACCCTGGAACAACGATTCCATTTCTGATCTGTGCGGAGAAGCATTTTATATCCGTGATGAGGAGAGCGGGAAATACTGGTCACCCTCATTATTACCGACTCCGGGCAAGTCGGGTTATCAATGTACACATGGTTTCGGATACAGCGAATATCAATTTGCGGAAGATGGAATATTTTCTTCCATGACTGTATTTGTTGATTTGGAAGAACCGGTTAAATACATTTTGTTTAAAATAAAAAATGCGTCGGGCCGCATGAGAAAATTATCGCTGACCGGATATGTTGAATGGGTGCTGGGTGATCTCAGGCCGAAAACGGCGATGCAGGTAACGACAGAAATCAATCCGGAAACCGGCGTCTTACTGGCAGGAAATGCATACAACAGTGATTTTGGAAATTATATCAGTTTCTTTGATGTGGACGATGCGGGAAAAACTTTCACGAGTGACCGGACGGAATTTCTGGGAAGAAACGGTACATATAAAAACCCGGATGCCATGGGAAAGGCGAAACTTTCCGGAAGGGCCGGTGCTTCGCAGGATGCCTGTGGCGTGCTCCAGTCGGCGATGGATTTGACCGATTCAGAGGAAAGAATGCTGGTATTCAGACTGGGTGCAGGTAAAGATCAATACAGTGCTTTGCAGACTGCAAAAAAGTCCAGGGGAACTGTCGCCGCAACGGAAGCATTGGCGCGCGTAAAAAATTTCTGGAAAAAAACACTTTCAGTCATACAGGTAGAAACTCCGGATCCCGCCATTAATATTTTATTTAACGGCTGGCTGAATTATCAAACACTCGCATCACGCATTTGGGGAAGAAGCGGATTTTACCAGTCCGGTGGCGCATTCGGATTCCGTGATCAGCTGCAGGATGTATTATCGCTATTGCATAACCGGCCCGACCTGGTGAAGAAACAAATATTACTCAGTGGATCGAGACAGTTTCGCGAAGGTGATGTGCAACATTGGTGGCATCCGCCCATGGGGCGTGGCGTGCGCACTACCTGCTCAGACGATTATTTATGGCTTCCGTATGTGGTGTCGAGATATGTGAAACACACCGGCGACAACTCGATCCTGGATGAAAATCTGAAATTTATCGAGGGAAGGCTCCTGAATCCGGGTGAAGAATCAAATTATGAATTGCCGGGAATATCTGAACAGTCGGTGAGTTTATACGAGCATTGCAGACTTTCCATCCAGCATGGATTACATTTCGGATCTCACGGTCTTCCATTGATTGGATCGGGTGACTGGAACGATGGAATGGATAAAGTGGGTAATGAAGGAAGGGGAGAAAGTGTTTGGCTGGCCTTCTTTTTATACGATGTACTCACCCGTTTCAGGGAAGTTGCATTATTAAGGAAGGACCTGGATTTTTCGGAACGTTGTCAGAAAGAATCTTTCCAGCTCAAAAAAAATATAGAATTAAATTCCTGGGACGGGAGCTGGTATCTCCGTGCTTTCTTTGACGATGGAACGCCTCTTGGTTCGTCAAAGAATGACGAATGTAAAATTGATTCGATTCCGCAAAGCTGGTCGGTTATTTCAGGTGCCGGAAATATAAACCACAGTCGCACGGCAATGCAGTCAGCTTATGACCATCTGGTAAAAAAAGATCAGTCTGTGATCCAGTTATTTGATCCGCCTTTCAATCAGGCGGTTCCAAATCCCGGATATATCCGGGGCTACCTGCCTGGTGTACGCGAAAATGGAGGACAGTACACACACGCAGCCGTATGGCTGATCATGGCGGCTGCCGCATTAAATGACAAACAACGTACCTATGACCTGATACAGATGGTGAATCCGTTGAACCATGGATCTACAGCATCCGGAATAAAAAAATACAAAACTGAGCCTTATGTCATTGCAGCCGATGTGTATGCAGTGGAGAATCATGAAGGGATGGGCGGCTGGACCTGGTACACGGGCTCTGCCGGATGGATGTACCAGTTACTTGCCGAATCATTTTTCGGATTGAAAAGAACCGGTAACAGGCTTAGCATACAGCCCTGCATACCGGACAGCTGGAATTCTTTCAAAATCAAATACAAATTTGCCGACACTGAATATCATTTATATTTTGATCGGGATTTTTCTTCTGAAGAGACGAAACTTTTACTGGATGGCGTAAACCAGGAATCGAATGACATATTGCTTTTGAATGACGGCGTGGTTCATGATGTGAAGATCAGCCTTCCGTCTTTGACGCCTAACGCGAAACGCGTAACGCTTAACGCGTAACGCTTAACGCCTAACGCTTAACGCCTAACGCTTAACGCTTAACGCCTGAAACTAATTACAAATTAGAAAATGAATAATTCGGATAAATCTCCGATACGAAATTCATTCTCCTAAAAAGAAGTTTTAGGCGTTAGGCGTTACGCGTTCAGCGTTAAGCTTAGGACGCTTTTTTCTTTTTCGCAGAAAGGCTTTCCTTCAGTTGATCCATCAAATCCTTCGATTTACTATGTACGACCCGGAGTGGAGAGGGCTTCAGACTCTTTCCTTTCGCCTTGGCATGAATCAGTTTCATCAGTTCCGCCGAATAAGTGTCTTTATATTTCGAAATATCGAACTTACCGGTCAGTTGATCGATGAGTGACATGGCCATTTTTAATTCTGCCGGCGAAATATTTGGTTTAGCAGGAATATCAAGATCATTTATTTTCCTGATCTCCTGGGCAAACCGGATTCCCTGCAGGATAATGGCGTTTTCCATGGGTTTTAAAACGCAAAGCGATTCCTTTGTTCTCATCACAAAATTACCCAGACCGACTTTCCCGGATTTCTTAAGCGCTTCCCGTAATAATGCATATGCTTTGACACCGGATTTCTGGGGTTCCAGAAAATAGGGGGTCTCATAAAAAATGCTTTCTATTTCGGTTTCTTTAACGAATTGGAGGATTTCTATGATTTTAGATTTTTCGGGACTGGCTTTCTGAAAGTCCTCGTCATCTAGCACGACGTATCTGCCATTGTAGTCAAAGGCCTTCACAATATTTTCCCATGTAACTTCCCGGCCACTGTCCTCATTCACTCTTTTAAACCGGATTTTTGCATGATCTTTTTTATCCAGCATATCCAGATCCAGATTGCTGTCCTGCGTGGCACTGAAAATCCGGACGGGAATATTTACCAGTCCAAACCCAATGGCTCCTGTCCATATTGCCCTCATAAAATTATTTTTATTACTCTAACTAAAACCAAAATAGTGCCATAGCAAGCGTAACGCCTAACGCTTAAAGTCTAACGCTTAACGCCAAGCGCCTAAAGCCTAAAACCAATTTGAGCGTGTTAATGAAAAATGCCTCGACAACTATAAAATTATTGAATCATTTAGATGTTTTAAGCGTTAAGCGTTCGGCGTTACGCGTTAAGCTTGTATTGGCGTTAGGCTTTAGGCGTTAAGCGTTAGGCTTAGTTGAGGTATTTATTCAGATCAGTCAGACTAATGGGCTTTTCCCAGATTTTTACGGAAGTTAATTTTTCAGATAAACTATGATCATACTGATAAGCACTGATCAGGTTGATGCGGGTGTCAGGGAAATTCTTACTGATATATTCTGTCTTTTCCCATCCAAGCCCGTCCGGTAAATTATTGTCGAGAAAAATAATATCCGGTTTGATCTTCTCCAGGCTTCTCATTCCTTCTTCCAGTGTGTGGTAAATAAACACTTCATAATTCTTCCGGATAAAATAATTTTTCATAAGCAGACAAAAATCTGTTTCGTCATCAATTATGAGCACTCGTTTAACGGATTGTGACAGGTTTTCCATCTGGTGTTTTAGGCAGTATACAACGGGGCTATTTTTAGCAGTGGTCAAATATAACAACAGTTTAGAAAATACATTACATAGTTATTTCTTTTTATTGTGGAAAATCATCTACAGGAAAGTAAAAGCCTGTAAGGTTTTGTCAAAAAAATGATGGTTGTCGTCTTTTAGATCAGGCTGGCACGAAATTGCTACTACTCACGGTATCATTATCAACCTATAATTTATTTTATGAGTAATTTATTGTATCTCATTGCAGTCATTTTGATAATCGGATGGATACTGGGGTTTTTTGTTTATAGTGCGGGCGGTCTGATTCACATTTTATTGATCATTGCAATTATCGCTCTGGTATTGGGAGTGATCAGAAGGGCCTGAGTCTTTTTCGTAAGGTTGGATGCTCATCTGTCTTTGCCGGATGGGCATTTTGCTTTACTCTGTTTTTTCACCATTAAATTTATTTTATGAATATTATTGAAACAATTCAAAAAAGCCTGGGGTTCGATGCCTTGAAAAAAATCGATCCCAATACGCAGGAAACGACCGGAGTGGAAACGGCCATGGGAAACAGTGCAATCGCACAGGCAGGTATTCCTACAGTATTACTGGGCATTTATAATAAACTGGAGGAAAATCCTGATATTAATGCATTATCCGCAACATCGGGTAATCTATTGGAAAGCATTTTCGGTAAATCAACGGATGTTGTCATCCGGCAAATAGACAATTATTCAAAAATTAAGGATAAACACAGTGCACAGCAGTTGGAACATATCGCCTGTGAATCCCTTCGTGTGGTAAAAGAAAATATCGGGGATAAAACGGATGAAATTTCGGTAAGAAAATTTCTGGCGAAAAACAAGCCGGATACACTGTTGTATTTGCCGCCATCACTGGAGCTGGGAACTATTTTGAAAAATAACAACCTGGACGACAGAACCGGGAAAATGGAAGGCCCGGTGTCCACTTTTATGAGACGCGTTGAAAAAGCGTTTAATACTTCCAGCAGCCAAAAAAGCTGATTATTAATTATTAATTATTAGTTATTAGTTATTAATGATGTGACTTTTTATGAAAGCTCACTATTTTCGTTTTAAGCGTTCCGCTTTCAGCTTTCAAAGGCCTTAAGCGTTACGCCTTCCGCGCTAAAAGGCTTTAAGCTTTCCGCTTCGAGCTTTACGCTTTAAGAGGTTTTATACCTTCAACGTAATGAGTTCTTATAGCATTATCTTTCGAAACCGTTTTATGTTTCCGGAAAAGCCGGTCGATCAGTTCGCCGGCTTTTTCTTTTATTTTCTCGGCATTCTTCGAAACCAGTCCTGCCATTCCCCATTGAATTGCTTTGCCGACTGTTTTTCCTACAAAACCGTTTGATCTGCCGAGTATGAGTTTGCGACTTAGGAAACCGGAACCCAATCCAATCAGTCCATTTACCAGGTCTTCTCTGTGTTCCCCTGAGAAAACGGAACGAACGCCATTCTTCAGGAGGTTCAAAGGCTTCAGATTTTCGGAGACAGCGGTGAATGTCTCCTGTATATCTCTTTTTTGGGCGGCCGCTTTCAGTTCTAGTTCAGTAATTGCCGCATTGAGTTCATCACAATTGGTGATATTTTTTTTCATACAGACTATTTCAGCATTTTATTGATGAGTTCATTGGCAATCGGGGTCTTGATCCATTTCTCCCGCTTTACATAAATCACCAGCAAAATGATGGCATAAAAACCTGCCATTATGAAAAAACCATAATGATAAGCGCCCAGCATTTTACCAATCAGTAGGGCCAGGCCAAGACTTGCGAAAAGTATGAGCACGGCTGAAACGAAAAGTATGGATACCGTAACAACAACAGTCGATAAAACATCGGCTGATTTGTCAATCGTTTTCAGTCTTGTCAGCTCAATTTTCGTATCCAGATAGTCTTTTGACTTATCTATAAGGGTTTTAATGGAATCGGTGGAGGTCATAATAAAATATTAGCATAAATATACTACTTTAAAATGCCCTGTACTTTTCCCTGCACCTGATCAATGAACTCGCTGAATTTGCCCTTGAGGTCGTCCGTCAGGCGGTTTCCTTTCTTCAGAAGGTCCTTACCGGTTTCGCGACCTTTTTTTGTATTCAGAATTAAGGCGATGGTTACTCCGGCCGCAATTCCGGTCAATATTCCGGCTACAATTTTTTTATTAGTCATATAAAATTATTTACCTGTATAATTCGAAAATCAGGCCATTTTAAGCGTAAAGCGGGAAGCGTAAAGCTTAAAGCCAGATAAAAGGTTGTAAATCCCTGCCCGGTTAAAAATAAAAACCATTATCAGGATGAGGCTTTACGCTTTAAGCTTTACGCTTTAAGCTTTAAATGGGTACATAATTCTACGCTTAACCTAAAGTAATGCCTTGAAATCTACCGGCATGATCTTCTAACTCCAAGTAATACAAAATTACATAATGGCCATAGCCGAAAGTCAGATACCCACCTGGTTTCCTTTTAAATCAGCCATTCAGGGTGCCGGTGATTTCCTTTTGTTTTACGCACGCTTTGTCAGAGAAGTTTTTAAGCGCCCTTTTGAATGGAAGGAATTTCTTGTTCAGTGTTATAAGATGGGTAATAAATCTCTTCCCCTTGTTTTGATAACCGCTTTCATAATGGGTTTAGTACTTACTCTGCAAACAAGGCCTTCCCTGGTGAATTTCGGGGCAGAGGCTTTGTTGCCGGGGATGGTTTCTGTTTCAGTTATCAAAGAAATCGGACCTGTAATCACAGCCATTATCTGCGCAGGCAAGATCGGCAGCCGGATCGGTGCGGAATTGGGATCCATGCGGGTAACCGAACAGATAGATGCCATGGAAGTATCTGCTATTAATCCTTTCCGCTACCTGGTGGTTACCCGCGTGCTCGCTGCAACATGCGTCCTTCCGGTACTCGTGGTTTTTGCGGATACCATTTCTATTTTCTCATCCTACCTGGCTTATAATATTCATGGGGAAATGTCGCTTACCAGTTATTTCAATGCGGCGCTTTCCAAGTTGGACTGGATAGACATCATTCCTTCCTTAATCAAATCCATTTTATTCGGAACGGCGATCGGAATCGTAGGTTGTTATAAGGGCTTTTGTGTGGATGGTGGAACGGCGAGCGTCGGGACTGCAGCAAATTCTTCAGTTGTTACAGCCAGCCTGGCGATATTTTTTATTGATTTGATTACGGTGCAGATAACAGATATTTTATAAAAATTAAATCGCCAATGGAGCATGAAGCAGTTGTCAGGATTAAGGGTTTAAGTAAAACATTCAGGGAATGCCAGATACTCAAAAATGTGGATCTTGAAATACATAAGGCAGAAAATGTAGTTGTACTCGGAAAATCAGGTTCCGGAAAATCCACGCTGATCAGGTGTATGGTCGGATTAACAGAACCTGATGAAGGAGAGATCTGCATTTTCGGAAAGGATATGGCGGAAATAAAATACGATGAACTCAATGAGGTTCGAACCAGAATCGGTTTTCTTTTTCAGAGTGGCGCACTGTACGATTCTATGACGGTTTATGAAAACCTGGCTTTTCCCCTTCGTCATCACAAAAAAGAAATGAGTAAGGAAAAACTGGACGAGCTGATTCATGAAGTATTGGATAATGTCTCGCTCCCCGATGCCGGATCTATGATGCCCGCTGAACTTTCCGGCGGTATGAGTAAACGAATCGGACTGGCAAGAACCCTGATTCTCAGGCCAGAAATCATGTTGTACGATGAGCCGACAACCGGTCTGGATACAGCCACCGCAAAGGAAATCAGCCAGCTGATCCTGGACATGCAAAGGAAATATAAAATTTCTTCCCTGATTATAACACACGACATAACCTGTGCGAAAATGACGGCTGACCGGATTCTTATGCTGAAGGAAGGAACTATCGTTGCGGAGGGTACCTACGATGACATGGAAAAAAATGAAGACGGGTGGATTAAATCTTTTTTTGCCTAAATATTATTAAACGATGAACATATGAAATCGAATGCCGGACTTAAATGGAAACTTGGAATATTTATTATTGTCGGACTGGTACTCCTGGTATTCGGGTTATACTTTATTGGGAAACAAAAAAATCTTTTTGTATCTGTATTTCAACTGAAAGCAGTTTTTAATAATGTGAGCGGATTAAAACTGGGTAATAACGTCAGATTTGGCGGCATTGCAATTGGAACCGTGGAAGGTATTCAACTTTTAACCGATACTTCCGTGCTGGTCAATATGAGCATCAAATCGGAAGTCAGAAAATTCATCAAACGGGATGCGAGCGCTAGTATCGGGTCAGACGGTCTGGTGGGAGACAGGGTTGTTTTAATTTCTCCCGGCACCATGAACAGGGAAGCTGTCAGGGACAATGAAGTATTGGTATCCCATTCACCGGTGGAAACAGAACAAATCATGGCGGGGTTAAAAACCTCCGCAGACAACGCGGCGATCATCACGCAGCAGCTGGCTGAAGTTGCTTATAAAGTAAACCATGGCCGGGGTATTATTTCGAGACTTCTGGGTGACTCCAGTATGGGCAATAACCTGAACGCGACCATGGTCAACCTGAAAAAAGGATCAGCCGGACTCAATGAGAATATGGAAGCAGCCAAACATAATTTCCTCCTGAAGGGCTATTTCAAAAAGAAGAAAAAGGAGGAGGACAAAAAGAAAAAGGAAATCGAGGAACAGAAAAAAGACACAGAAGACAAGAAAAAAGAGGACCAGGAAAAAAAGCAGGCGGATAAGGAATCCCCGGATAAATCAAAGGGGTAGGAACTGCAAACCTTCGCTTAAAGAATCCCCGGATAAATCAAGGGATGGGAGCCGCAGAACTTCGTAAAAATACGAACACACAAATTGTAAATTCCCCATATTGGGGAAATAATTCCCCCAAACCATTGTTTTTTGAAGAAACAGTAGTATTTTCAAAGGTGAAATTTCTGGTGTTTTATTTGTTTTTATATCGGGAAACAAAGACAATCGCATGCTCAATCAGCTTCAATCGCAAAAGCTACAGCATAAGATCCTTCCCCATCATATAGCCCTGCTTAATCTGCTGCATCTGGATTCAATGAGTCTGGAACAAAGGATCGAGGATGAAATCAATGAGAATCCGGCTTTGGAAGAAACAAACAACGCCGATGACTCCGCGAATGATAAGTTTTCGAAAGAAACGGTTCAGGATTTTCAGAACTGGGAAGAATACGGTTACGATGATATTCCGGATTATAAAACAGAATACGAAAATTATTTACCGGCTGATAAAATGCCCGACCGCCAGATTGCGGAAACTCTTGATTTCAGGGAAGAATTAAAAAAACAGTATCGTTTTGCAGAACTGGATGAAAAGAAATACAAACCGGCAGATTTTATTGTTGACTCATTAAATGAAAGCGGATTTCTGACGCATGATCTGGAAGCGATCGCGGAAGAAATTTCTTTTAAACAAAATATCTGGGTTCATGCCGAAGAATTGGAACCCATATTAAAAAATATTCAGGAACTCGATCCGTTGGGTTGTGGTTCCCGTCACCTGGGCGAATTCTTTCTGATCCAGCTGAAGAAATTTAATTCTAAAACTCCGGTTCATTTATCTGCAATTGAACTGGTCAGAGATCATTTCTCAGATCTTCATGCCTGTAATATTGAAAAAATAAAAAGGGAAATGAAAATGAGGGATGCTGAAGTGAAGGAAGTGCTGCAATTACTGGCTTCTTTGAAAACCAGGCCTTTCACGGGTTCTACCAACACCATCCAGGTAAACAATACGGTTTTCCCGGATTTTATTATTACCGTGGAAGCAGATGAGTTATTCGTCTCATTGGCCAGGCAACGATCAGCCTCTTTGCATGTAAATCAGACCTGGGCTGAAACCGTGCAGCATATGGATAACGATAAAACCACAGATCGCGGAACCCGTCAGTATATGCGCAGCAAGCTGGCGTCCGCCCAATGGTTTATCAAAGCCATTCGTGAACGTGAATCCAACATGCTCAAAGTGATCAAGGCGATTGTACAATTCCAGACTGAATATTTCAAATACGGAGATACTATGCAACTGCAACCTATGGTTCTGAAAAATATAGCTGAAATTGTGGGTCTTGATATATCAACAGTTTCCCGTATCACCTGCAATAAATATGCTGACACCCCCTTTGGAATGATCCTGCTGAAGGACCTGTTTACTGAAGGTCTGTCAAATAAAGAAGGAACTATCATCAGCAATAAAGTGATTCAGACTATCGTGGAGGAAGTAGTGGAGAAAGAAGATAAAAAGAAACCTTATACGGATCAACAACTGGCAGATATCTTATCCGGTAAAGGTTATATCGTGGCGCGCAGAACAATCGCTAAATACAGAGACCAACTGAATATTCCCGTAGCCCAAATGAGAGCCTTATTCAATTAATTCATTTTTCACCAAAACCATTTTGAATTTCAAATTTGTTGTTTATGAAAAAAATACTAGTTATAGATGACGACAGAGATATTTGTTTGCTCCTCAATCGTTTTCTTTCCCGTCGCGGTTATGAAGTAATTGAAATGTATACAGGTAAAAAGGCCCTCGTATGGCTGGATTCCAACCAACCCAACCTGGTGATGTGTGACTACCGGCTGGGGGATATGGACGCAATGGAAATGCTAACGAGTATCAAAACCAGATATGCCGATGTGCCCGTGATTATCATTACAGGATACAGTGATATGCGTACGGCTGTGAAGGTGATGAAAATGGGCGCCTACGACTATATCACGAAGCCCCTTTTGCCGGATGAAATTATCCACACCATACAACTGGCCATTGAACATAGTGAAAACAGCAATAACAGACCAGTAGCCAGGCCTAAACCTGCCGTTGCTGATAAACCGGTTACTGATACCCCCGGAATTATTTATTCCGGAAAATATATTTTCGGAGATTCGGAAGCATTCCGGAAAATTTTAAAACAGATTGCCCTGGTGGCGCCTACCAGTTATAGTGTAATTATTTATGGTGAAACCGGCAGTGGTAAGGAATCCTTTGCCCAGGAAATACACAAACGTAGTAAGCGCAGCAGCAAAACATTTATTGCTATTGATTGTGGAGCATTGTCGAAGGAACTGGCAGCCAGTGAATTATTTGGCCACGAAAAAGGTGCATTTACCGGGGCGTTAAATCAGAAGATTGGTTGTTTTGAACTGGCGAATGGCGGAACTATTTTCCTGGATGAGGTCGCCAATCTTCCTTATGATGTACAGGTTTCTTTACTGCGAGTTGTGCAGGAAAGAAAAATGAGAAGGGTAGGTGGAACAAAAGATATCGACCTGGATGTACGTATCCTGATCGCCAGCAATGAATTGTTGTGGAATGCCACACGCACCGGGAAATTCCGGGAGGATCTTTACCATCGGTTCAATGAATTCTCCATTGAAATACCACCGCTGCGGGAACGCAGGGATGATATCATGTTATTTGCAACCCATTTTCTACATACCACCAATGAAGAATTGGGCAAGGATGTGAAGGGATTTGAACCGGATGTGGAAGAAATACTAAAGAAATATGTCTGGTACGGCAATCTGCGTGAATTGAAAAATGTAATCAAGCGCGCGACCCTGCTTACCGAAGGAGATTTCATTGAAGCAAAAACCCTTCCTTTTGAAATTTCCAACTACGACAAACTCCAGTTTGCAGAGCAGCCCATCGGCAGCTCCGGCAATGGAAATGCCGTAACTGTTCCGGAAACAAAAACAACTGGAAACGGAAAAATAAACCTGAGTGAGAGCTCCCTGAAAGAAGCCAGTATTGATGCGGAATATGAAATGATCCTGCAGGCTCTGAAAGAATCAAATTATAATAAAAGCAAAGCAGCCCAGCTTCTCAAAATTGACCGGAAAACGCTGTACAATAAAATGACATTGTATGAAGAAATGAAAAATCACTGATCATTAAAAACCCGGCTGAAACAATTCCCATAACCAGCGCCCGCCCATGATTGCCGAAAATCTGCCCATAAAAGTTCTGATTATTGATGACGACGAGGAAGATTTTTTTCTTACCAGCCAGTATATTAAAAAAATACGCGGCAGGGAATTCGTCATTGACTGGTGTTACCGGTATAAAGAAGCGCTGGATGCGATCGTGGAAGCTAAATACGATATTTATTTTATAGATTATTACCTCGGTGCCAGAACAGGTCTGGAGCTTTTGAAAGAAGCGCTTGAACAAAACTGTGAACAGCCCCTGATCCTGTTAACCGGTATGGGAAATCAGAAAATTGACCTGGAAGCCATGCAGGCCGGAGCATATGATTATCTGGTTAAACTCGAGCTGAACACGGAAAAAATAGAAAGATGTATTCGTTATTCGCTGGAAAGGGCGACTGCACTTAAAATTCTGCGTTCGAATGAAAGGAAATTCAGGAGTATTTTTGAAAGGTCGAAAGACGCGGTATTCCTGACCGATGAATTCCTGGTTTTTAAAGATCTGAATGATATTACGGTATCCCTGCTCGGCTATACAAGAGAAGAACTGATGAGTGTGAACCTGCTCCATTTCTTTGCAAATTCACATCAGGCTGGTGAAATTGCTAAATTATTAAAGTCAGAAGGAATCGTAGAGGATATAGAAGTAGAATTGGTCAACCGGAACAGCGAAGTCCTGCAATCTGTATTGTCACTTTCCATGGAAATGGACGCTGATGATAATCTGTATGTACAGGGGATTATACATGACATTTCCAATCTGAAACGGGCTGAAAGGGCAACCTTACAGGCCGAAAAATTGGGCGCTGCCAACCGTCTGGTAAGAGCCCTGGCGCATGAAGTGAGGAACCCCCTGAACAATATTAATTTATCTGTTGAACAATTGGCACAGGAGAATCTGGCAGAAACCGGAACGATCTACATGGATATCATCAGCCGGAATTCAAAAAGGATAAACGATCTGATCACGGAACTCTTATTATCCTCATCTCTTGCTCCTGAAAATATTCGCGAAAAACGGGCTCTGCAGAATATTCTGGATGAATCCATATCAACCATTATCGACCGGATCACGCTTAAAAAAGTAAACTGGAAAGTGATCTATCCCAACGAACCGGCTTATATCATGGCCGACCCGATGAAACTGCAAATCGCCTTTACCAATATTATTATCAACGCCATTGAAGCGATGAACGAAAGCAAGGGGGAACTGGATATTTCTGTTACCAGTCAAAACGGCCACCACCTGGTTTCTATCAAGGATAATGGAACCGGCATCAGCAAAGAAACCCTCCCGCATTTATTCGAGCCTTATTTTACTTTTAAAAGAAATGGTTTGGGACTGGGCCTGGCCACCACCCTCAATATAATTCAGTCGCATAAAGCTTCTATCGACGTTCAAACCGGCATCAATCAGGGCTCCAACTTTATTTTGAAGTTCGAGAGAGCTTAACACTACAACACAATACTAGTCAATAAAAGTATGGAAGTATGGAAGTATGGAAGAATGGAAGTGGAAGTTTTTTAGGTTATTAGTGGAGTGATTTTCGGCAATAATTTGGGTGATTTCCTCCTTGGAAATTTTTTAAAATGAATCAGATTAGCATTAAATCTGAAATCATGAAAGAAGGTCCCATCGTGAAGAAATCATTT
>Ga0209863_10000118_pt1 | contig 48649 bp, 50 predicted proteins | sample OrgsoiDNA2013046_FD_185796 | JGI IMG/M metagenome (GOLD analysis project Ga0209863, IMG submission 185796) | Permafrost soil microbial communities from the Arctic, to analyse light accelerated degradation of dissolved organic matter (DOM) -... | ecosystem: Environmental > Terrestrial > Soil >...
CGATATAATCCGAAATATGAAGAACAACCAGTCGTTCAAAGTTTTCATTGTTGAAGACGATATGTGGTACGGCTCCATGCTGGAACATTATTTATCCCTTAATCCGGAATATGAAGTTAAACGATTTGAATCACCTGGTGATTTCTTCGCCCACCTCCATGAAGTTCCCGATGTTGTAACCCTTGATTATTCCCTGCCGGATAGTGACGGTACGGAAGTGTTAAGGAAGATCAAGGAATTTAATCCCGACATCCGTGTCATTGTCATTTCAGGCCAGGAAGACGTAGCCACCGCCATCAACCTTTTAAAGAACGGTGCCTTTGATTACATCGTGAAAGACGATGATACCAAGGACCGGCTCTGGAACAGCATCCTGCATTTGCGGGAAATCAGCACGCTGAAACAGGAAGTGGAAAGCCTTAAAAAACAGGTTGGACGCAAATATGATTTCTCCCAGATCATAGTTGGTAACAGTGAACCAATGGAAAAGGTTTTCGCGCTGATAGAAAAAGCTTCGAAGACCAATATTACCGTATCCATTACGGGAGAAACCGGTTCCGGTAAGGAATTGGTTGCCAAGGCCATTCATTTTAATTCTGAACGACATGCCCTGCCTTTTGTGGCGGTGAATGTTGCTGCGATACCAAAGGAATTGCTGGAGAGTGAACTCTTCGGTCATGAGAAAGGATCTTTTACCGGCGCGGTAACCAGGCGCATCGGGAAATTTGAAGAAGCAGATAAGGGCACTTTGTTTCTGGATGAAATCGGCGAACTGGATATTAATCTCCAGGCTAAACTGCTCCGCGTTCTGCAGGAAAGAGAAATCACACGTATAGGCGCAAACAATGTGCTGCCGATCAATGTGCGGATCATCGTTGCCACGCATAAAAATTTATTGGAAGAAATAAAAAATAAAACATTTCGGGAAGACTTATACTATCGTTTAATCGGATTACCCATCATGCTGCCGCCATTACGTGAAAGGGGCAATGATATCGCTATCCTCGCGAAAAATTTCGTGGATGCGTTTTGTAAGGAAAATAAGATCAACAGGAAGTCCATAACTCCGGAAGCCCAGCAAAAGCTGATTTCCTATCCCTTTCCGGGTAATGTGCGTGAGTTGAAATCCATTATGGAACTGGCTGTGGTAATGAGTGATGAAGAAAATATTCTTCCGGAACATATCACGTTGAATTCTTCTACAAGTATCAACGATTTGCTGAACCGTGAAACGACCCTGAAGGAATTTGAAAGCCAGATCATACAGCATTATCTCGACAAGTATAATAAAGATGTCCTGCTGGTCGCAAGAAAATTGGATATCGGTAAGAGTACCATTTACCGGATGATACAAAATGGCGAACTGAAGAGTAAGTGATGAGAGCAGCTGTGGCCGTAGAAACAAAAAGAATGCTAACCCCCGTAACAGAAAAAAAGCTGTTTGGAAAAACCATACTGGTTGTTGAAGATGTTGAAATGAATCAACAACTGATCCGGCATATCCTTGAGTCCAACGGTGCTCAGGTAGTGATTGCGCGTAATGGCGCCGAAGCGCTTGAGCAGGTAAAAAAGCAAATCTTTGATTGCGTGCTGATGGACGTGCAGATGCCGGTGATGGATGGTATCATGGCCACAGAACAGATCCGCAGCCTGGCAGATCCAATTCTTTCCGCTATTCCTATTATTGCGCTGACAGCCAATTGTGATTCCTCTGATTTACTTAAATATGAGATGGCCGGGATGGATGACTACCTCGCGAAACCCGTTGTGGAAGCCAGTTTACTCAACACGATCCTGAGTTATTCCGGAGATTTAAAATCCGGGAAAAACAATCCCTTTGCTGAAGATCAAAAGCTCTATGATCTTACGATGATCCAATCCGTTTCAGGTGGGGACGAAGCCTTTATCAGAAAGATGATACATCTCTTTATTCAAACCGTTCCGCAAAACGTACGGGAACTGGTCGACGCCACTTCACAGGGAAACTGGGAACAGGTATCCAAGATGGCGCATAAATTAAAATCCACGATCGATTCGATGGGCATCCGCAGCATCCATGATCAGATCCGCACCGTCGAAATGCACGCTAAAAATCAGGAACATCTTGAATTACTGCCTGAAATGGTAAAGCAGGTTGAATCTGTTGTATCGGCATGTATTTCGCAATTACATGCTGAAATTAGTTAATCTCCATTTTAGTTGACAGTATACAGTTGACAGTTGACTGTTATTAGCAACTCCCATACCCCCATACTCCCATACTCCCATACTTCGCTTGCTTTCCCAAACACGCTTTCCCATTCCCATTCCGGGAATCATCCCTTTGTCCTTTTGAATTAAAAGCCTGGGAATGAAAGGATTAAAATCCGGCATTCTTTTCGAAATAGTAGTGTAATAAATTATTAACCCACTACCCATGTATTTGCAAGCTTCTCAGGGCATATTCATAGTTGAAGACAACCTACTATACCAGCAGTTGATCGCCCGCGAGCTGGAGTCTTTTGGAGGCCAGCTTTTCTTCTACACCACTGGTGAGCATTGTATCGCCAATATTTGTCGCCGCCCGTCAATTGTTGTTTTGGATTATAATCTGGACGGAGAAATCAATGGCCTGGAGACGCTTGAAGAGATCCGGAAATTTGATCCTTCTATATTCGTGGTTTTATTTTCCAGCCAGAAGGAAGTGTACAACAATGAAAACCGCAAGCGCTACGGCTACTTCGATTTTCTTGAAAAGAAGGATAAATCTTTTTCCCTGTTGAAGCAATTCATCCAGGCAAAAGTGGAATATGAGCCAGAAAAAATAAATATCTAATCCTCCGTTATGAATAATTATCAGATACCCTATTACAAAGAACAGGAGTCAACAAATCCGGGTGAAAATTTTGAAGAGTATGCTTCGGATACATTTTTTCCGGATCACCTCTATGAAATGCTTCACAGAACGCAGGACTCAAGAATAAATAAAAAGCGGTTTGTCCGTTCTTCTTTAAATCCTGATTTTCATTTTGAGATCCGGAATGAGCCGGGAAGGCATTTTTGGGTTGAATGTAAGTTCCTGGAAATTTACCAGATGAATGAGCCTATTCATGTGTTCCGGGATGATGAATTAAACCGTTTCAGATCTTTTGAACATTCATTTCTTTTCCTTTGTGTGAAAATTCAAAGAGAAGAGTATTATTTTTTTGTGCCATTCAGTCAAATCAAATCAAACGAACTGTATTTTTCTTTCCTGAACGCATATATCGTTTCCACCGAACCACCCATCAGTCCGGAATTGATTGAAAAATATTTGAGAGTGGACGGAAAAGTATTCTAAAGACGGCAAAGAAATTGAAATCCGGTTAGCCCGGTATCCTCGAAATATACTTCTCGATTTGCTTGATCTGATCCACGATCTGGGGCGTGGTCGGTTTGAGATTTTTTGCTTTCCTGAAAAATTCTTTTGATGCGCGGAATTCCCTTTTCGTCATCATGATGGAGCAAAGCTGGAGATAGGCTGCCGCCTGATTTTCCTTATCTGGCAATCCTTTGCTGATGGCCTGGCGAATCAGCCCTTCCGCTTTCCGGATATCATTTTTCTGCATAGCCAGCATACCCATCTGGAGCAGACTGGCTCCCTCTGCTTCTTTCATAGGCATACCCAAATCAAGGCCCTTGCGCATATTGACTTCCGCCCCGTCAAAATCGTTCTTCATCATCGCGATATTTCCTTTAAGGGTATAATAAACAGAACGGATCGGCTTGTAAAGAAGGTTTGGAAACTTGATAGTAGAAATTACTTTTTCTGCGCCTTCCATGTCCCCGGCTTCCATATGCTCCTGGATCAGGCGCAGCGGACCGAAAAAGAAATGACCGGCGATTAAAACCAATCCGACCAGGTAAGGCAGGAAGGCTGGCCAGAATCCTGCGTAAATATTGGTGAGCACACCGATGGCGATCAGGGCGAGCCCTATATATAAACGGTATTTGATGATAACGCTGTAAAACTTCATAACCTCAATTTGGGCTGCAAAGATAGCCTAGTTTCAGCGATTACCGTAGCCGTATTACCATTTGCAATTCTAGAATCTGTCATTGTTGACCTCGATCCAGTAACCGTCGGGATCCTGCAAATAAATCTGCTGGATCTGATCGGGTCGAAGGGCAATTTTTCCGGGTTCTCCCTGAAAATTGCCGTATTTAACACCCATTTGGTCAAGGTGCTTCATAAAATCGGGGAGTGAAGAAACTGTAAAAGCGAGGTGGACATTTACATCGTGTGGAATATCTTCTTTGGCTCCGCTGACTACATGGAGTTGATTGTGTTCCCCAATCCTGAACCAGACATGACGCTGGTCGTGGAAAGGTTCCGGGATCGTATCCAGAAGCATTACTTTTTTATAAAAGTCGGCGCCGCGTGCGAGATCTGTTACATAAACAGTCAGATGATTGAAATGAGGTTTTGTCTGGGCCTGGCTTTGCAGGGAAACGCCGATGAGCATTAAAATGCCTGTAAATTTTAGCAAACGAATCATTGATGAAGATTTGAAACATGAAGTTACGGGGAAACATTCTAGATTGGTACAAGGATCGCGCAAGGATTAAGGAGTTTTTGCCGGGGGTTGCCAGAGCCTCGTTAATTGCACTTATTATATTCGTCAATTATTCTCAGCAGCACATCAGGGTGCTTTTTTATGTTGAAGGAAGCAAGGGGAATAAAATATCCTTTGTCCTTCGCCAGAATTTTTTGAGCCAGGACGGGACAGTCAGCAACCAGTAAGCTCATTTTTTGTTCGAAGGATGGCATAAGAATACTGCTCCTTGTATTTATTGCGTCCAGAGGCCCGCAGGAGGGGTAGGATAAAAAGTAGGAATATTCAATTTCCCCGGCGCTATTACCACTTCCGGATTCATACAGTTCATACAATTGAATCCTGGAATTTTCATCTGTCAGTCGCTTTATAAATAGTAGCCGGTAAATACCGTTCATGTGAATGTCCACCTTCTTGAGCGCATAGAATATTGACTCAAACCAGTAACCGGATATTTCATTAATATCTACATTTCCAGTTGAATCCTTTCCTTCGGGAATAAATTGTATATACTTATCGTATGACGAGTGCAGACTAGTGAAATTCTCATGTAAGATGTTTATTTTACCGGTAACCCTTGTCTGATTCCAGTAAACCAGGTCCACTTTTTCCCAATGCACTTCATTAGGAGTTAAAAATTCTGAAGGGGATTTACAACTAAAAAGGAAAATAGTAAAAATGAATAACTGTTTCATGTCGGGTTCCGGTTCGGGGTGAGGGCCTATATTATATAACGAATGGAGGAATTAAGATAATATAAATTATTGCCCTATTTTAAAAACTTCCGGTCTTTCATTGATTCGTTCCATAGCCGGGAAACAGGGAAATTTCAGGAAACTATTCATCGAAAGGGATTTGATATGAAATTAGGGGGAAAGGTAAACTTGTTTCAGAAATTCTTACTTTTGCAGCCTTCAAATGAAGCCGGTCCCGTAGTTCAATGGATAGAATAGAAGTTTCCTAAACTTTTGATGCAGGTTCGATTCCTGCCGGGACTACAAAGTATTATTTAATTCTTCCTCTTCTTTTAAATGCAAAAGGATGAGAATTAATACCAAAAAACTGACAATCCTTTCAGCACTGGCTAAACCATTCCAAATTCTGCTTTGCCACATAGCAAACCATTCTCCCCCAACTACTTCAAATCCTAAAAACCAAATTACTATCCCGATGATAATTCCTGCTACAGCCCAATTTTTGGAGGCATGAAACAATGCGGCATTAGATCGTAAATTTTTAAAAAGTAGCCAACTCCCTTTGGTACTGCAGAATGCCATCATAGCTTCCATTACTATGATTAAAATATATCCAAAATGAAAAAGAAAAGTACTGTTGATACTTCTGTAATGAATATGACTCTCAGGAAAGGTCGTATCCATTTTCAAAACATGCTCAGCTATTAAGAAATTAGTGAAATAATCTGTTATATTACCAAAAACAACCAGCAAAGACATTAGGGCAATGGAAGCCACAGATATTGTTTTTGCAACGCGGAGAAGCAACTGAACAGAATACATATTCTAATAATTTTATTTCGCTTTCAAAGTATCTAATAATTATGATCACCTGTATTTGCTTATTTGTGTTGCCTGAACAACTATGCAAACATTTGCTGATCTGTGTATGCACTTTTGGGTGAAAAATGACCTTTTTTTATCATATAATGATTAATATTCAAGACAATAATATTATGAATGCTGGTCTGGTTAAAAGTTATTAAGTTAAATTAGTCAGGCTGATTTCCTGATTCAAGTAGTATGCTTAACGAATTGATATTTGTTACTTTTCACCCCAAATCTCTTTCATTACCCCGTCCAATTCAATCAATGCTTTAGAACAATCCCCGAAAAAGGATGAACCATGCATAGTAGCCAGCGTTTTAGGCTGTAATGCCGCCAGTTCAAACAGCATTGCTTTTGTTTTATGATTATAGGGCGTATAATCCATCAATGGACCCTTTTCAAAAACCAGCATAGAGGATTTATGAGCTTCAAGAATATCTTTGTCTGTTAGAGCAATTAAATCGCCATTCTGATGAAACAGGTCAGAGCAAAGCAGGGTTTTGTCTGATTCTTCAAACATGACCCCTGCATCCCATCCATGCGGGAGATGCGGAGTGCGAATAAAACGATACCTACGCCTGCCGGTTTGCAATATTTCGTTATTTTTCATAGCAAGTGCCGGGCGCATTGCAAAGTCAGACATATTCACTAATGCTCCTGCTTCACTACATACAGCTTTTGCATTGGGTGCAATCTGCAGCCAATCATTTAATGCTCCGCACTCATCCACTTCAAAATGACTGAAACCTACCCACCGAATCTGGTCGGGATCAATCAGGGTTTTAACTGCTTCCAGTAAAACGGGAAACATATGCTTTAAACCTGCATGATAAAGTAAAGGCTCATCGTCCTTAATAAGAAAGTGATTAAACTGCAATTGTATCTCAGGAACAAATACTGAAATTCGAAAAACGCCTGGAGCGATTTCATTTATTTGATACATAAACTTAAATTTTGAAAGGAACCAGCCAGCGTAAAATCTTAGTACACGAAAGAAGAGAGATATATATCTGGAATGTAACTTAATTAGCTAAGAGTCCCTGTATTTAAGTTTCAGAAATAACTTTATGAAATTGCTGTTGACGGAAATATGCCTGCAAACCATTGAAAAGCAACTCAGAAGCTGTAAATATTTATCAAATCAATTTACTGAAAGTTCGAACCGCGGCTACAAAGGTCTACTCCTTCTTAGTAAAACGCCGTAGAATCGGCGTTTGCGCGATTCTTCTTTTTGTAGTTGACGTATTGGTTGACGCATGGAGTTAATATAACAAAAAAGACCTCTATTATTCTTTAATAATCTCTTTTGTAGTTAACTGATTTCCATTTTGTACAATATGAATGAAATAAATTCCGGGTGGAAGATCGGCAACATTTACTGAATACTCAGACCGGATTAAATGAACCGGAGTATTCAGCAGCTGGCCATTTACATTGTGAACGCTGATGACCATTGTCCCGGACCCACTAACATAGATAATGTTCGTTACCGGGTTAGGATAAATTCTTATCGTCGCGGAACTGTCAAAATTTACCTGCCTGATCATGGAATAAGAACTCCGCCCATCGTAATCAGTTTGCTCCAATCGGTAGAACGACAAACCGGAATAAGGATTGGGATCGTAGGCTTCATATATTTTGTTCGTGCTTGTGCTGCCAGATCCGTCAACCTTTAATATATTCTCCCAGATTCCCGATTGATTGGATCGCTGTACCGTAAAATAATTATTATTTACTTCTGTAGAAGTTTCCCATTCCAATTTGACCTGCCCGTTTTGCGGAACCGCTGTAAACTGAATAAGAGTAATCGGCAATGGACTGCTGGTTGAATTAATGGATCCCAGGTAAAATGTATTTGTCAGCGTGGCTGCTGTTATCCCGGTTCTGTTAACCTGCGGATTAGTAACGGTTCCTGCATTAACTCCCGGAGTACCGGTGACACTTCCGGCCAGCGTAAGGCGCAGATCAGTTACAGCACCGATTAACCCGTAATTGGTTCCGGAGATTCCCAGATTATAATTTCCTCCCGCGAGAAGGGATGTAGTAACTCCCCAGTTCAAATCTTTTCTTACCATAATAATATCCACTCCATCCGGAAAAGAGGTCGTCGTATTTGTTGTTGCATCCGTATAAGCAACGGCGATGGTTCCACCCGTGGTCGGTGCTACAGGCACGGAAACATTCATTGGCCTGTAATTGGCTGCTGTGCCCACCGGAAACAGGCCTGCTACAGCACCGGCAGCAATAGTTGATTTGGCGAACCATCTGGTAAAAGATCCGGTATTAATCATTGTTCCGAGTGTGCGATTCAATGTTCCGGGGAGCAGTGCCGTAGTACCCAGCGTAATGGATTTGCTATTCAGGTCGATATTTCCCTGAATCATCGTCAGGCTGGTTGCAATGGCTACAGTATTTATCAGCTGGATACCTGCACCGGAATTGTTGATGTCTACATTCGTAAAATTTTCGCCGGCCGGGGCAGTGATGGTTTGCAAAGATCCACCATTGAAATTTACGGTGCTTGTTGCTTCTGTAAAACCACCGGTTCCCCAATTGGACCAGTTTCCTGCCAGGTTTATTGTGTTGGCGCCCGGTGCCAAAATTGCAGCGCCCGTTATATTCAGATTATTCAATACGGTTAGACTATTTGCAAGTGTATTAGTATTAGCTGTGATTGTAACTTTATAGAAGCTCATACCCGCACTGGTTATAATAAGACTGTTACCGCCAAAAATAAGAGATGATGTGGTGGGTAAAACAGTTCCACTCAACCAGGTCCAGTCCCGGGCTACAGAAATAATCCCATTCAGCGTGAGTGTTCCGGAAGGTTTCTGGATCTTTATAAATGGCAATAATCCTTCTGATGCGGCTGCATTCCCGGTAATCGCCTGTGAACCCGAGCCATTGATCAATATCAAAGCTGTTCCTCCACCGGTAACAGAAGTATTATTAATTATGATATCTCCCTGAGCCTGGATAGCAGTCGTTCCGGTAACGGGAGTAATAAAAAAAATGTTCTTAATGCCGGTCGTCGTAAGCGTTCCGGTGACAGTTAAAATGGTTCCTGTGTTCACGGTAAAATTCCAGTTATTAGTGGCTTCGAAAACAACATTATTCAGACTGTGACTGCCGGTGAAAATTACATCTCCTGCGAATTCAATCGTGGAATTATTGAGTGTAACGTCATAAAGTCCGGTAACATAGGTCCAGTTTCCAAAGACCGTTATCAGCGCCGGAAAGGTTAAAGTCCCCGATGGTTTATCAATGGTTATGGCTGGTAAAGTACTCTGGTTTACAAGCAGTGTACTATGAATTGCCTGGTTGGTCGTACCTGTAAAAGCAATGACCGTCGTACCTCCGTCGCCGGTTGATGTATTCGTCAGATTGAGATCCCCGATCAAATTGATCGTTCCCGTGGCTAGTGTGACATTGAAAGTTCCGGCTATTTCCATATTTCCGAGAACCGTCAGTGTTGTCGCAGGAGCCGTGGTGAATGTATAATTATTACTTCCTTCAAATTTAATATTCTTTAGGCTGTGGTTGCCGCTGATAGTCAGGTCGCCCTCAAATATGATGGTGGAATTATTCGAAGCAACGTCGAATGTGCCGGTGGTATAGGTCCAGTTTCCGACCACTGTAATCAATGACGGGAATGTGACTATACCTGTTATTTTATTAATCGTTACAGCCGGAAATTTTCCCTGATCGGCTATGCCTGTTGTAGTGATCGCCTGTGCGCCTGTTCCATTGATCAAGATCGTGCCGTTTCCTCCGCCTATTGTACTGGAGTTGTTATCGATGATATTTCCCTGCGCAGCAATGGTTCCTGTATTAATGGTGATATAATTCGCGCCGTTTTCAAGGTCCAGTATATTCGTTGCTGTAACAGTCGTTCCGGAGGCAATGGTGAGTGTGGTATTTCCTGCTGCGGAAATAGTCAGATTATATAAAGAGAAACTTCCGGTCATGGTCAGGTTATTCACGATATAACAGTCCGATGTGCCGGCATTGACCGTTCCGGCTGTATAGGTAACATTATCGGAAAAAGAAATATTTCCGGTTAGCAAAAGGGTGCCACTTGCTTTATTAATATTGATATTAGGAAGTCGGCTTTGATCGATAATGATAGCCGTGCCATCCATTGTTTCAGCTCCGGTCCCTACAATATTGATCGTAGTGGACCCACCGCCCCCTGTTGATGTGCTGGCCAGCAGGATATTTCCATCCACATTGATATTACCCGAATTGATAATGACACCTCCTGTACCCGCAATAGTGAGATCACCCGTTGCTGTCAATACAGTGGCTGCTGCAAGTGTAATAGTTGTCGTTGAAGTATTCATGAAAAATTCGATACCTGTCAGCGAAACAGTTCCGGTTATCGAATACGGTGTAATAGTTCCATGCGTAAAACAAAAAGTTGAAGTACCAGCATTCACTGTTCCGGCTGTATAAGTGAAGTTATCGGACACAGCCGGAAAATTCGACAGAGTAAGGGTTCCGGCAGTTTTATTGATGGTAAGTTGTGGTAAGGCTCCGGCTCCGGCAATGGAGCTCCCGCTGAAATTCTGAGCAACAGTTCCATTAATATTTATCATGGCATTACCGCCGCAACCTGTGGCACTATTGGTTACATTGATGTCACCCTTAACGTCAATAACACCCGTAGTCAGATTATTAAAACCCACACCCGAAATGATCAAGTTATTGGTGACTGTGATATTCCCCGCAGAAGAGATGGAATACGTGCGACCCTGTCCAACAAATTCCAGTTGATAAAATGTGGGGCTGGTTCCTGAAATAGTCTGGAGGGCAATGTTGGTATTAAACCTAACTGTTCCATTGTTGTGTGCGAAGTTACCGCCGGTAAAAGCCGCATTATCTTTTAACTCAAGAATGGCCGAAGTGGAAGTAAAAGCGGTCGCCGAAACTGTAAAAGCGCCCGTTACTGTAATATTGGCTGAACCTCCTGTGAAAGTTCCCCCTCCAAATATTGCCGCGCCGGTTATTGCAATTGTATTCGCGCCCTGTATGATGGTTCCTGTATAACCCAAACTTACCGTTAAGCTGGTTATACTTACCGGAACATCAATTGTACAATTCCCTACACTGAGGCCAAGACCGCCGTCAAAAACTACAATATCACCAGCTACGGGTACTGAAGCGGTTATCAAACCACCTGAGGTGGCTGACCAGTTCAGAGTATTATTCCAGTTACCGGGGAGAACTCCAATCCAAAAACGGTTGGCAGCAAATGAAGAAGTTGAAAAGAATATCAACAAAAATAGGCTTGAGCCTAGTCTGGTTACTTTCATGAAAATTGGATTGAAAGAAAGTTAACCTATTAAAAGCTCTCTTCCCGTATAACAGACATATATATTTTTATCTCTAAGTATTTACACTTAGGTCTTTAGTTTGCAAAATATCTTTCTGTTTTTAATATACTCATGGAAAAGTTGTTGTTATGATTCCTCTTTATCGAACAGTTTTGACCTGTTACGAAATTTAACGCCCACGTCTTGCCGGCCTTATCGGAAGACAGAATACGTTACTCTCCCAGAGATTCAGATTCCTTTTTTGGGAAAAAATCCACTGGGAAGTGGCTCCTAATTTACTGAGCATCAATATTTTAGTTTGTGGTACGCAATATGAAACTATGGGTACGAGCGGCACAGAACGATTGAAAGCAGCTTAAACCATTTTCATCATTAAAAACAAACAAGTTGAAAAAATTAATCTTTGCCCTGTTGGTACTCGGAACTTTATTTTTAAGTTCTTGTTATAGTGACGGATATGGTTGTCGTGGCAGGAGCCGGTTAATAACAAGAGTGCGTTAATATTCTCGCATTATTAAAATCATTAAACCCTGCTTATTCTAAGCGGGGTTTTTTTAACCACCTAATTGATTACTCACGCATTGCTTTATTTCAGTCAGGCAGATTGGTTTTGAGGATTACGCTTTGGGAACTGCCCTGTAATTTAACCCGGCAGTCGTACCGCAGGTTACATCCACCGTAACACCTGTTATCTTACCGGCCATATCGGATGACAGGAATACGGCGAGGTTTGCGATATCAGCCATCAGCGGAAGTTTTTTTAGCATCGTATCTGCTTCCATATTTCGAAGGATGGGTTCCATGATTTCCGGGTTATTGTCAATCGCCTGTTTAAAGACTTTCGAGTCCGGGGATCCGCCCGAACGCATATTGACGACCCGCACACCATAGACGCCCAATTCAGCAGCCAGGTTTCTGGAAAAACTTTCCAGGGCGGAACAGGCTGGTGCAAAGCCTCCTGTATAAGGATAGCCAATACCTCCGGGCGTTGCCGTAAGGGATAAAATAATTCCTGATCCCTGTTTCATCATGATTTTCCCGGCTGCTATGGATGTTATAAAATGGGATTTTAAGACGGAAGTGACGGGACTGATAAAATCGTTTACGGAAATATCCACCAAAGGAATATTTTGAACAACGGGAACGCCAATCGCATTGAACGATATATCTATTTTACCCGCTTGCTTTACCATTTTATCCAGATAATTATTAACAGCCTTTTCATCCAATGCGTCCACCTGTACCGGTTCTGCAAGGCCTCCGGATGCAAGGATCTCCTCCGCAACTTTTTGCACGGAACTGATATTACGTCCGGTTAAAAATATTCTGGCGCCGGCAGCAGCCAGTGCTTTGGCCACGGCGCCGCCTAATGATCCGCCGGCACCATAGATAACTGCATTTTTATTCTGAAGTATCATACTCTTTGAATTTTATAATTGAATTCTGTTTGAACTACTATTTTGAATTCCTGATGATGACCTTGCTCCTTTCAATCGCACCCTGAAATGTTTCCGTAATGTTGGCCTTACCAATTATAAATAATAACCTGGCCTCCTTTAATTCTTCCATTATCTGGCTGCTGTGAACCTCCGACAATATCAGTTGCGTTCCACTTTGTTTTGATTCCTTATAGACTTCTCTGATCGTCTTTATACCTGTGGCATCAATAATGGGCACTTTTCTCATTCGTATAATAAGAACCTTAGGAGGCTTTTCAATAAACCTCATGGCTTCTTTAAATTTATAGGCTGCTCCGAAAAAAAACGGACCGGTAATTTCGAAAACCTCTACATAATCGGGTATCGCATAATTTTCTAAAGAATCTTTGTCGCTCCCATTTTCCTTTCCTTCAAAATCTCTGGTTATAATACTGACATCACTGAACTTAATCATGTTACGCATAAAAAGGAAAGAGGCCAGAATCATTCCGATCTCTATGGCGACAGTAAGGTCAACCAATACAGTCAACAGGAAGGTACTGAGCAGAACGGCCATATCACTCCGGGGCCCTTTCAACACCGAAAGAAAATGCTGCCACTCACTCATATGATAGGCAACTACTATGAGAATGCCGGCCAGTGTTGCCATGGGAATTAATGAGGCCCATTTTCCAAAGAAAACCAATATGAGTAAAAGAGTAATTGCGTGTACAATTCCTGCTACCGGTGTACGCCCCCCGTTTTTAACATTTGTAGCTGTGCGGGCTATAGCTCCTGTTGCCGGGATGCCACCAAAGGCCGAAGAAAAAATATTCGCAATTCCCTGTGCAATTAATTCTGTATTTGATTTATGATTTCCTCCAATCATTCCATCTGCAACTACAGCGGACAATAACGATTCAATTCCGCCAAGCAGGGCAATCGTGAATGCCGGACGGATTAAATTTTTTATGATTGCGAAATCCAGATGAGGGAATACCGGTTCGGGAAGTGAAGAAGAAATTTTTCCGAATTTGCTTCCAATGGTCTCAATCGGTAAATGCAATAACTGCATAGCTGCTGTAGTAGCGAGTATGGCTATTAAAGAACCTGGTATTTTATGAGTGAGTTTTGGCCACAGTAAAATAATCGCGACGGTTGAAACTCCGATCACTACGGTATAAATATTTACCGAATTGAAATTTTGAATATAGCTTATCCACTTTTCTAAAAAGTCTGCCGGGACAGTTCCCATTTTTAATCCCAAAAAATCCTTCACTTCAGAAGAAAAAATGATCAGCGCGATGCCGCTCGTAAATCCGACGATTAAAGGAAATGGAATAAATTTTATTACAGAGCCAAGTCGCGCAATACCCATAATAATGAGTATGATCCCTGCCATAAAAGTGGCAATGATTAATCCGTTTACTCCATGAACCTGCACGATGCCGTATACAATTACAATAAAGGCGCCGGTGGGTCCTCCAATCTGAACCCTGCTTCCGCCCAGTGCGGAAATAATAAAACCTCCAATAATAGCCGTATAAAGGCCCTTTTCCGGCGATACTCCTGAGGCGATCGCAAAGGCAATGGCAAGAGGCAGGGCGACGAGACCTACAATCAGTCCGGCCATTAAATCCCTATTGAACTGTTGGCGATTATAGTTCTTTAAAGTGTCAATAATCTTGGGTCTGAACATTTTTAATTTTAATATGCCGTATTAATACCTTTGAGTAAGTGGTGATTAACATCAAAATTCATTAAAATGCTTGGAACCCTCACAGAAACTCAAATAAATAATCTTTTGACTATGCAGGCCGTTGGCCGCATTGGTTGTCATGATGATAAGAAAACCTATATTACTCCTGTTACTTATGCGTTCGATGGCAATTACATTTATGGTCAATCCAATGAAGGCCTGAAACTGAATATCATGCGGATGAATCCATCGGTATGTTTTGAGGTGGATTCTATGATGAATATGGCAAACTGGGAAAGTGTAATTGTCTGGGGTCATTTTGAAGAACTGGAGGATAGTGCGGCGATCAAGGCAAGGGAATATTTATACAATCGTATCCTCGACCTGCTGACCAGCTCAACAATACATCTCCATGAGCATGGCAATTCCCGTGAATTAGATGACAATAACCGGATTAAGCATGTTATGTACAGAATCCGTGTTACAGAAAAAACGGGCCGGTTTGAGAGGCAATGAAGTCTGTCAGGCTGCTTCGTTCTCAGGGCTTCCGTATTCCGGATGGGCGTATTTGGAAAATCCATAACAGATCAGACCCGTGGCCAGGAACATGGCGGTATAGTTGATCAGTGCTTCATACTGTTTCTGGCTGGCACTGAAATGGAATATTTCGAAAATATAGATCAGGTCTATGCACAATCCGTAGTAGAAAATAAAACCGGCGAAAATAAACATATATGCTTTTTCGGTTGCCGTATGGGTGATCTTCCGGAAGTATCTGTTAATTCCCCAGATATTCAGGAGAAGGCAGAGCAGGCTGCCAACGCCAATAATGATATTGTTGGAAATCATGTTGAATCCCGTCAGCGTAATGACCACCGCTTCAAAAACAACGAAGCTCAGGAGAATGAATAGAAAAACCCTTTTTTCGAATGCATAGTAGAATACCAGCAATATCAGCGGGGCGTCTGCCAGGTTGTAGTATAAAGTGACTTGTTTGTCGACGGGAATGTACCATTGCCAGTGGAATATTTCCGGAGCATAGATGATTCCGTTGATCATCCAGAAAATGGAAATGATCATGTAGGCTTTATTTTCGGCTAACCCTTTGTACCAATACAGGATCAGGGGAAGAAAGGAGAAGAATACGGCCAGGATTCCCATTACCTGGATGATTACCGGAACAACAGTTTTTTCCAACTCTGACTATTTAGCAATAAAAGCGTATAAGTGAAGAAATTATTATGGGTATAAGTACCTGGAATTTTACGAATGTAAAAAAATTGCCATAAAATGAGGCTAAGTGTTTTCTACAGGTTCTCTATAATATCCCGGTAACCCCGCCCGATTGGGATCGACACACCGTTCACTTCAACTGTTTCGGCTGTATAGGATTGAATTTTGCTCATTGAAATGATAAAGGACCGGTGAATCCTTTTGAAAAGATGGGTTGGTAATAGAACCTCTATTTCATGAGTACTCATTTTTGAAATGTATTCTTTATTAGTCGTAACGATCCGGATGTATTCCCGCTGACTTTCTATATACACAATCTCTGAGAATAAAATTTTAACCTTCTTTTTTTGTACATTCAGAAATATAAAATCTTTTGTTTCCTGGCTTTCTTTTGGTTGCTGTTTTTCTGTTTGTGCTGTTTTTACTTTCGTCACGGCTATTAAAAAACGCTCGAAATCAAAGGGTTTTAACAGGTAGTCTGTTACATTCAGACTAAATCCTTCCACGGCGTATTGATGATAGGCGGTTGTAATAATTATCGCAGGCGGACGTGTAAGTGTTTTTAAAAAATCCATCCCTTTTAATTTTGGCAGATGGATATCTAAAAAAATAAGGTCCGTGTGATTATTCCGCAGGTAGTCGGTAGCGAGAATGGCATCTTTGAATTTCCCCTGCAATTCAAGAAATGGTAACTGCAAAATATAATCAGTCAACACCTTTACAGCCAATGGCTCATCTTCAATTATGATGCACTTTATTTTAGACATGGCTCGCCAGATTAATTTTCAAATTTGCTGTAAACTCAGATCCATGCTGTTCAAGGGATAGATTAAAATCCGTATACAGTAATTCCAGCTGGCGTCTCAGGTTAGACAGTCCGATATTTTCTTTTACATTCCCTCTTCCGGCTGACTCTTCTACAGAATTTTTTACAATAAAGTCTAGCTGCCGCTTATTGACCGAAAGATGAATGTCGACAAAGGGATGGCTCCTCGTTTCAGAAGCACCATGTTTGAAGGAATTCTCCACCAGCGGTATCAGCAACAAGGGTGGTAAGGCCTGCTTCATATCCTCAATATCATAGTTGAAATTGATTCGTAAAGAATCATCGTATCGCAATTTTTCCAGGGCGATATAGTCATTGATCATTTTCAGTTCCAGTTCAATGGCTATGAATGCTCCGCTGGCTTCATACAACATAAAGCGCAATATTTTAGACAGGCGTAAAATGGATTCGGGTGCCAGGTCTGACTTATCCCTGGACAAAGAATAAATATTGTTTAAAGTGTTGAATAAAAAATGCGGGTTGGTTTGTGATTTGAGATAGTTCAGTTCAGCCTTTTGTTTTTCAATGAGCAGTTGCTGTGCTCTTGATTTTAATTTATAATAATCATTAATATGGATAATAATTCCAAAAAAGAAAATGGATCCGACGCTATATCCGAACTGATAACTGAGTTCATGTTCTAATGTTGTGAAAGTCCTTAATTCAACATAAGCATGTAACGCGGATCCAATAGACTTCCAGATATACGAACCAAGAGAATACAAAAACAGCTGGGCGAATAACAGGAGCAGGGCAAACAGAATTTTAATCAGGATGTATTTCCTTCGACGTCTTATGAATGGAATCGTATACTCGAAAAATATGAAATTGAGAGTGATGACATATATAACGCGCCAGATTTCATTTAACAGGATGGTTCCAAATATCCCTTGGTATCGGGACGCGTCTCCCATTATCCATAGCAGCATATAGGCCAGCCCAACCCATAGGTATAATTTAAGCCGGCCGATATCAATTCCTTTATTCATACTGCTAATATGAGATAAATGTCGGCAAATCTTTCGCTATTCATTTAGTAAACTATAGAATTGGGTTTGTCGTAAACGGATGACTGAATAAAGTCAACATTATCTGTTTGCTCTCGCTGTTTCTGTGATTGACCTTACTCCGTTGTTCGTTTACCATAATCCGTTGTTTATTGACAGCTGCTCTCAGGGTTTTCTTTAATTCAATATTCTTGTGCAAAAATAACCAGCATATGAAAAAGAGTCTACTCATCCTCGTGGTCGTACTTTCAATGGCTGCTCAGCTGCAGGCCCAGATGGAACCGAATGCCGGCAACTGGAAAACCTGGTTCGTCACATCTGGCAAGGACTATCGATTATCACCAGCTTCCTCCTATAAAGAGGAAATTGCCCAGGTGCTTTCCCGTCAACAAAAAATGGACTCTGGCGGCTTACAACAAATCATGTATTGGAATGAAGGAGCACCCGGTTATCATTGGCAGGATATGATGTCGAAATTATGGATGATGGATACGAGTTATCATGGGGCGCTGGCGAACATGTTAGTCGGAGTGGCAATCTACGATGCGACCATTGCTGCCTGGAACACAAAATACACTTATAAACGTCCTCGTCCTTTTATTGCGGATGGTCGGGTAAAGACTTTTATGGTGAAGCCTGAAAGTCCATCTTATCCCTGCGAATATTCCGTAGCTGCCGGCGTGGCGGCCACCATCATAGCTCATTTCTATCCGTTCATGACTGATTCTGTAAATAGTCTGGCGAAGCAGGTCATGGAATCAAGGATTACAGCCGGTGCCGCTTTTCCAAGCGATACCCGTGCAGGTTTTGAACTGGGTAAACGCATCGCCGAAAAAGAAATCGAATACACGAAGAACTTCACGCCAAAAACTGGTTGGGATGGAAAGATGCCCGGGCAAGTGGGACTCTGGAAAGGTAAACCCATGTTCCCTCTGATGGGTCTTTGCAAAACCGTCGCATTGGACAGCAGCAGCCAGTTTCGCCCGGGACCGCCTCCTGACTATTCAAAAGATATGGAGGAACTGAAAAACTTCAAACCAACTTTTCGTTCGATGGCCAATGCTTTTTACTGGGCAAGCCAGGACTTCTGGGCTGACCAGTTGAACAAAAAGATTTTCGAACACAATCTTCACCTGGACCCACCACGGGCCGCCCGTTTATATGCGATTACAGACGTTGGTTTTTATGATGGCTTCGTGGCTTGCTGGGACGCTAAGTACAGTTATTGGGGCACGCGGCCGGACCAATATGATACTACATTTCAACCGGCACTAATGGGAACTCCGCCTTTTCCCGGTTATCCATCCGGACATGCAACGATCAGTGCAGTGATGGCCGGACTATATTCCTATTTCTTTCCGGCAGATAGAGCCTATTTTCAGAAGCAGGCGAAAGAAGCAGCAGAATCCCGCTTTCAGGGGGGTATTCATTTCCGCACCGACAACGAGGTGGGCCTGGAGCTTGGCAGAAAGGTATCCGTCGTGATAATTCAGAAAGTGAGTACCGATGGTGCCGATGAAGAGAAGTAAAAGGCATCCGAACCTATTCGTCAGGTATCCAATAATTATGAGATAGAATTATAAGATTCAGCATTTTTAAAGTATTGTCATAATAGTCAAAATCCTTCAGTTTAAACTTTATTATGTAATCCCATAATTTGTTGAGCCATTCCTGATTTTTGATGTCGACCATAGCAGATATGGCGAATGAAGAGATAAAACATAGGGCTTCGAAATTCCTGCTTTTCAGATCATCGCCCGATAAAGTATATCCGGCTGAGATATTATCCGGATTACTTGAAGTGGTTTCCTGAATCCATGCGTTGATAGGATCTACGAATTTTTTTGACCGGGGATCACCGTTTATTATATAATCCGTTGCAATCCGCCAGGGAGCCCTGCAGGCATTAAAGTTATAAATGCCGTCGTACCTGCTTTCAAGATAATTTCTTTTGGCCGGTCGTACTCTATTATTATTTCCCTGAACGAAATCCGGGACCAACCCAATTCCCGGACTGTATTTAGTTTGCAGGTAATCGAAAAGTCTGTAGCAGCTGTCAATTAGTTTCAGCCAGATAATATTTTTTGATGCGTTGTAAAATACCCGGAACTCCGAAGGAATAAAATCGGAGGTCCGCATATCAAAATAATCTTTACTATCGGACTCTATGGAATTACTCTGTAAAATTGTAAATTTCTTATTATTAATTTCCTGTTCTGAGATTGCACTGATCAGGTTTTCAGCTTCCCGGGCATATTGAATCTTTCCATTACCCGGCCATTGGGTATTGGCCAGTAATAGCGAAAAGGCAATATCAATATCTCCATCGCTTGCGGAGCTTGTATTTGAATTTTTACAGGCTTTACTCTGGGCCCATGACATTAAGAATTTATTTCTTTTGCTTGGATGTTCCCGGTAATAATTGTACAGACCGTCAAATGTTGTATGTGCCGAGCTGTCGATACCAGCCATGAGCGCAACGATGATCATCCCGTATCCCTGTCCCTCAGAAACACATTCATGATGATAACCTGCATTTTCTGACCAGATATACAACCCATCCGAACAATTGCTTTTCTTAATATAGCGACTCTTCCACTGATGATAAAATGAAATCACGCTGTCGTCCATTTCATTTTGTGAAATGTGATCAGGGGTAATTACACCAGGATAATATTTGGCGTGTTGAGGAAAAGGATGTGAAACATTTTGCGAATAAATGAATGTTGTCACAAATATTTGTAAAATGGAAAATAATTTTTTCATCCTGTTCGGTTTTCCTTGAATTTCAACAGAAGTGGCAGACATAAAAATTACAGTCACACCAAGACAATAGTGACGGGAATTTTATTTCATTTTGGAAGGGAGGGACATCCTTAAAATCACACGCCAGCGGCCATTACTCTTTGTCCAGACATCCGTAACAGAGTATTCGCCGTTAATCCTTGGCTTGCCATCATAAGATGCTTTCCAGAAAAACATTCCTTCACTCTTAGCGGCTTGTCCGTAAAAGACGATATTTAATTTTCCCAAAACGGCTAAGCTGTCCGTAGTAAAATGATGCAGCGTATTATTTATCCAAACGCCGCGGTCAACAGAACCGTTCAACGAATATTCCGCCGCCAGGATTTTGTCAAGCGTTAAGGAATCCCGGTTAATTATTGCTTTATTCCATTCGTTGGTTAATTGAAGGATCTCATTTTGAGCAGAGTCTCTTGCGCCCTTGGAAAATTGTGCATTCGAATTGAAATGGCCTGCTATGCATATCAGTAAAATGAGGATTACAATTTTCATTCGTGTTGGTTAATTTGAATTCTTTGATAAGTTAGTTAAACCCGCTAATTTTCTGTCAAAAAAGTTCGAACTTCGACTGATTTACGGAAGGAAGGATGAATAATATAAACGTTCTATGTTTTTAGGGATCAGGGACCGGTTAAAAATCCTGAAGGCGGGAGTACTGGAAAGGCTATTCTAAGGGAACCCCAATCGAAATACTAAATGGTAGATATGAAGATATTCCTTTTGCTCTGGACGATTTTTATTGTTCTATTACTATCCGCCTTTGTCACTCGTTTCAATAATGAACACGAGACTTTGAAGATCGGCTCAGCGGCTCCTGATTTCAGTCTGAAGGGGGTTGATGAAAAAATATACAATCTGAATTCTTTCAAAGATGCCCGGGTTCTGGTTATTGTTTTTACCTGCAATCATTGTCCCACGGCCCAGGCCTATGAGGATCGAATAATACAACTGACTGCCGATTATGCAAATAAAAACGTGGCGGTCGTTGCCATCATGCCGAATGACCCCGCATCCCTTCGTCTGGATGAGTTGGATTTTTCAGATCTCGGGGATTCCTATGCCGAAATGAAAATAAGGGCAAAAGAAAAAAAATTCAACTTCCCTTATTTATATGACGGGGAAACAGAGACGGCATCCAGGGCCTACGGGCCAATCGCAACGCCTCATATTTTTGTTTTTGACAGGGAACGGAAACTGCGATATGAAGGGCGGATAGACGATATGGAAAATCCTTTCCGGACTCCGAATTCTACGGATGCACGGAATGCCATTGAAGCTTTATTGAATGACCGCGAGGTGGCAGTAAAGACGACAAAAGTTTTTGGCTGCTCCGTTAAGTGGTCGGAAAAAAAGGACCTGGTCGAAAAGTCAAGGCAGGCATGGGCGAAAGAGCCTGTGCACCTGGATCTGATTAGTGAGGACAGCGTCAAGAACATGATGAAAAATCCTTCCGGAAAACTGCGTTTGATTAATATATGGTCCATGGGTTCAGAAGCTAGTAAGAAGGAATTTCCTGAATTCATTACGATAAACAGGATGTACCGGGATCGTGATTTTGTGTTTATCAGTGTCAGTGTGGATGAACCAGGTAATCAGGGAAAAGTGCTTCAATTCCTCAGTCTGCAACAGGCATCCAATTCTAATTATCTTTTTAGTACTAATGATAAAGAGAAAATGTTGAGAGCCATTGATCCGTCCTGGCAGGGTGACCTACCTTATACATTACTGGTTGAGCCCGGAGGGAAGGTTGTGTATACGAAAGTCGGAGCCATCGATCCGGCGACACTGAAAAGCACTATTGTAAATAATCACTTACTGGGAAGATTTCCGTAGAAAATTCAGACGCCGGCAGCTTTTATATGTATACCCTAATTAGGTTTATTCTTCAGAATTGGATTTGTCAAGGAAACATAACCAAAGAGGATCGCGAAAATGGAATATATAATAGCTGCAATCCAAATATATCCCGGACCCGAGTTATGAAAAGCAAACTTTACCAATGTCGGTCCGCCAATTACAAAATGTGCGAAATTACCCATGGCCAACGGTTTGCTGTAAATTCCGCCAATCAGATTCGCCCGGGCGGTCCAGTTGATCACCGCGAAACCAAAATAAAGGGCGCCTGAAATTTGCAGGATGATTGAGCTGGAGACCGGTAGATTAAAATAGTGTGCGAATTCCTGTGGCGCAAAGGTCAGGACGATTCCAATAATTCCCATGACTACGGCGCTGGTAGTCATTAATAATTTTGTATTCATTTTATGATGGTGTTGAAGCCAGTTTGTAATAAATATAGGCTATCCATTTTTTTGGAAGGGTTCTTAATATTACCGAGACCGTTTTGGCCAGGAAACCCGGAACAATGATCATGGCTTTTTTCAATGTTTTATTAACAGCGATTTCCCCCAGTTCTTCAGGGGAAACAGCCATTTTTTTACCGAACCATCCTAATTTTTCGATGGTTTCTTTTTCGACTGAAGGTTTTGTAAATACAGGACCTGGACAAAGACAACTGACGGAAATATGATCTTTCTTTAACTGGTACCGCAGGGAATAACTAAAGAAAATGACGGCAGATTTGGTTGCAGAATAAATGTTTTTAACTGTTATGGGGGCAAATCCGGCCATACTGGACACATTCAGGATATAAGCGGGTTGATTTTTTTTTAGCAGGGGAAGAAGATGAAAGACCAGCGAGACGGCAGGTTCCGTGTTCAGCCTGAGCATCTGAAGACTGTCCGTTAATGGAGCGGATAGATAATCTGCCGAGCCACCCAATCCCGTTACATTACATAATATTTTTAGTGGCAGATCTTTTTCAGTACACCAGGCGCCGATTTTTACTGCAGATTCTTCCTGGCCGAGATCAAATGGCAAAATCTCTATCTGAACGGAATAGATGCTTTCAAGTTTTGTTTTTGCATTATTCAAATCATCCTCGTTTCTCGCTACCAACACGAGATTATAATTTCTTCTGGCCAATGCAAGCGCAATGCCGTAGCCGATTCCCTTGCTTCCACCGGAAATCAGCGCCCATTGCAATTTATTTTTTGTCACCTGCTTTGCCATAGATATTAACGATCATTTGCCTGGGCAAAATCCTGATCAGGAAGGCTGTTATTTTCGAAACGGTTCCAGGTACGATCACCAATTTATGATCCAGTGTTTCCCTGACCGCTATTTCCCCTACTTTTTCCGGAGGCACGGCCATGAGCGATCCAAACCAGCCGAGTTTCTTTTTAGTGTCCTCAATAATTTCCGGTTTTGTAAATACCGGTCCCGGACAGAGCACGCTGACACTTATATTTTTATCCTTCAACTGATAGCTAAGTGAATAGCTGAAGAAAACTACGGCGGACTTGGTCGCAGAATATAAATTTTTTACAGGAATCGGTGCGAAACCTGCCATACTGCCGACATTTAAGATAAAGGAAGGAGCATTTTTTTCTAATAGGGGCAGCAACGTTAATGTGAGCGCCATAGCGGATCCGACATTCAGATTAATCATATACCGCAGTGAATCGAGGGGCAGACTGAGATAATCCTTTGAGCCTCCAAATCCCGCCACATTACATAACATTTTTAACGGGATATTCCTCTCCATGCACCATTTCGCAATATCAGTGGCCGCTTCGGTCTGACTTAAATCGTAAGCAAGAATTTCAACATGGATGCCATAGTCGCATTCCAGTTTGTCCTTCGCACTGATTAATGAATCCATATGCCGGGCGATCAATATCAGGTTGTAACCGCGCCTCGCGAGGGCTTCAGCGATGGCATATCCGATCCCTTTACTTCCTCCGGCAACCAAAGCATAATCAGAATGATGATTAATATGAAGAGTAGATGAATGTAGGATATCGGATGAACCGGGAAGTGAATTTACTGATAAAGAAGCCTGTCGGTTAAAAGCAAGTTCCTTTGTAAGTTCTGATTGAGAGCTGGCAGAAAATACCGATAATACAATTACTAGGAATAGGGGTAGTCTTTTCATGTAGCTTTGCAATCTTTTTCGAACCCGTTAAGGAATAAAAGTAAAAACGAGATATTAATGCCTAAGGTTGCAATGAGGAACTATTGGTATCATAACAAGTATAATGAATTTACAAAGATTTAAGTTCATCCGGAATTCTAATTATCTTCAACACCCGAATCCAATCTGTTATTCTCTCTGTAAATTTCTATTATGAAATCTATCAGGTATTTACTCCCGATATTCTTTTGCGCAATTGTGTTAGCCTTTACTGGCACCGGACAAAAGAGTCAATGGGAACTTCTTTTTAATGGAAAGGATCTCAAAGGCTGGGATACTTATATTGGCCCTGACCTGAACGACAGCGGTAAATTCATCAGTGCCCTGCCCATCGGGTTGAATAATGACCCGCGCCATGTTTTTACGATCGTGAAAGTGGACGGTGAAAACCTTATCCGTATTTCGGGCGAGAACTGGGGTGCCATTACAACCGTCAGAGAATATGAAAACTATCATCTGCAGTTGCAATTTAAATGGGGTGCGCTTACCTGGGGACAAAAAAAGGGTAAAAAGAAAGACAGCGGGCTGCTCTATCATTCGATAGGAAAATGGGGAGCAGATTATGGCGCCTGGATGCGTTCTCAGGAATTCCAGATTGAAGAAACCAACACCGGCGATTACTGGGGTGTAGCGGGCGGCATGGCCGATATGCCGGTTATTAAAAAATCCGAAACAGAATATGATTACAATCCGAAAGGAGAATTTATGACTTTCAAAGAAGGCGGTAATGTTGGCAGGCGGTGTTTTAAGAGTATGGAAGCTGAAAATCCAACGGGTCAGTGGAATACATTAGACCTTTATTGCCATGGTGACACCAGCATGCATGTTGTAAATGGTAAAGTCGTCATGATACTTTATCGCAACAGGCAAAATGATAACGGAAATGAATCCCCGCTCTCCAAGGGAAAAATTCAGATTCAGTCTGAAGGTGCTGAAGTATTCTACCGGCAAATAAAAATTCAACCCATCGCACAACTGCCCGCAGAATTTGTAAACTGATAATAGTCAGTAATTCCTGCAGATGAAAAAAATAAAAGCCCCTGTTTCAATACAGGGGCCTACTTTGAAAATGGACAGGGCTATTTCTTTTTTTTCAGATATTTTTGTTCATGGGAGGAGGCCCAGACTATCTTTCCGTCTTTCAACCGGTTGTCATCTTCATAAAATGTTGAATCCACTTTACCGGTTTTATGGGTGTCCACTTCTTTATACCAGACATTGACCCATTCATCATTCCTGTCAACGCTGTGGTTGGAAGTCCAGGCATAAAAAGTCAGTTCGACCTTCGACAGGCTATCCCTGTATTTTTTAGCCCCGCTAACCAGACTATCGCCTGTAGTCATTATAGCCATACCATTGGCGAAAATCAATGTATCGGCGGCATCCCCGAAAGTGGCCCTCAGTGCGGCCATGTCGTTATCCTGCCAGGCCTTATAACTATTCAGCACAGTTAAAACGTCAGCGGGTTTTCCCGGAACAAAACTGGAAGAATATACGGCAGTGTAAGGCAATGCGATTGCAGGCGCAGCTGTGACACTGTCTTTACTTGCTGCTGCTGTTGTATCGGTACTACTGCTACTCGTACAGGCCATAAAAAAGAAAGTAATCAGAAAAATAACAGAAAGTTTTTTCATTTGAAGTTTATGTTTTAGTTGTTAAAAAACTTGCGGAAGAATTCAAAGGAGGCGGGCATCACGGAGTAGGGAGAAATTAAATAAGCACTCACAAAGCCGGCAGTGACGAAAGTTACTTATATGGAATCGGCTGAACAATTTTTCTTTGGGCGGGAGGATTGCTGCGATACGGGATAATGACGAAGCCAGGGCCTGCTTATCAAATTGATTTTCATATGTTTATAAGATGGAAAGCCCGAGGCGCGTTCGGTTGGCAATTTTTTTCAATTAAAATATTTTTGGGCACCATTCTATTCACAATCATTTTCCTTCAGTCGAAAGAAAGTAAAATGGACGGGAACATTGGCTGCACTGTCAACAAATCCTTTCATTGCGAAGAGCCCTATATAACGGGGAAGCATATCGAATTCATGTGTAATAACTTCTTTAAATGCGGGATTGGAAACGGAACCGCCGGCATATAAGAAGCGGAATTTTTTACCTTCCTTTTCAATCTTTAATGAGCTGGTTGCGAAATTTCGGGCCAGCTCAGGATGCAGGCGGATGCTGTCCGTAAACGCGACAGGCTGATGCGCAATCTCCTCGGGTTCGCCATAATTCTTTCCAAAAGAAGTAATGGCCTGAATGATGATTTCCTTTGGCTTATTATATCCGCCGAAAAAATCATTAAAGGCGATAGACAACCGGATGCCCTTTCCATTGAAATTGGTATCCTCTAGTAATAGCATGCCTGCTTGTTGCCAGTTTTGATCCGGAAGGAAATCGGCTAAGTGAACTTCAGCTTCGAAGCAATCCTTGGTGATTTTTCTAAGCAGGAGGTTACGGACGCTGGTCTTTTCGTGCACATTGGGCCAATTATCACCCTTCAGGGTAAAGAGGGTGAGTTCATTTGTTTTTTCATTTCTGCGGTTCCAGAAAACGGTATCGGCGTTCTGGACAAACCATCCCCGCTGATTCAAAGAGACAGCGCTGAGTTCATGAAAATTTTCGGTGAAGGGGCTGGAACCATGGCGACTGTTATTCCTGATGAGTATCATCAGGGCTATTGCCAGGAAAAAGCCAGTCGCTAAAAGGATTTGTCTTAGTGTTCCGGATTTTTTTGAAACGGGCTGCGTTTTTAAAGAACGATGGAATTGTTCTTTATAGCCAAACCAATAAGGGTAATGACTTTCTTTATCCTTTCTTTCCGTTTCAGAACTATAGGCTGCGTCCGCGACATAACGGGCCAGGGTATCCATGGTAGCGACCGATGGATTTTCAGGTTTTACATCCGGCCCGTCCAGGATAAATGAGGAATAATTCTTCAGGCTTTTCCATCCTACGACCAGACCGGTCTGGTCAAATACCTTGTTATAAAAGAGTTTGCTTTCTGTTTCAGAAAGGGATTCTTTGATCGGATATCCAAAGCATTTTTCAAAAGCCTGCCTGAATAATTCGGTAAAAGCCTGTGTATCCAGATTATTCATGGTCTGCTTTTATGTTCCTTAGGCTCAAATATAGAATTCCGCAGGATTTCCGCCACAATTCCGGCCTTTTTTAACAGGGAGAAAGACATTCACCGAAATAAATTTTTAATATGAAATATCTTCTCCTCGTCGTGATCGGACTTACCGGTCTTCAATCCTTCTCACAGAATATCCAGTTAGTTTATGATATGCGGCATTCCACGGATCCAAAAAACAATCCCAAGAATTTCCCGACCCTGTATTTTGAATATTTTAAATCGCAGGATTCCGGCCGGGCATTCATCAAACCCGGTTCATTTTTATTTAAGATGCAGGCCGATGCGGTCGGTCCGGGTACGAACACCAGTAAAATGTATTTCCAGGTTGCCCAGACTCTTCGTTTTTGGGAACCAAAGGTTTTCCTGCATCTTTCCATCAGCGGCGGGCTGGGCGTTACGGAACCTAAACAATACAGTTATTATATTCTGACCACCTATTCGGCCGGAATAGCGTGGCCATTTCAATGGAAGGGTGGTTTTTACAGCCTGGTCCTGGATTACAAATATGTTCCATATATAAAACCCAGTTCTGATTTTCTCTGGACCTTTTATTTTTATAAAGGATTTTTCAACTACCGCTTCGAGTTTCTGGGTGATTTTTCTTTTTGGACAGAAAACAAAAATCATGGGGATGAATTCACGCAGAATCAAAGTGGTAAAAGATTTTTTCTTTATGGCGAACCCCAGTTTTGGTATCGGGTGGCTGGTGGTTTCTCTGTAGGAGCCCGTATGAATATTTACTATCATGTATATACAACCGAAAATCAATGGCAGGTTTATCCGGCTGCAGGGATCCGGTGGAAATTATAGACTGCTAAGTTTGTAGTAGCCCAGGTTTATCTTGTCTTTTTGCGGAGATTCAACGGGAATAAGTTCAATCTGGAATTTTTCCTTTTGCGATGGAGAAAGCATTTCTTCTATCTCATACAAATCATCTACGTCGATTCCATATTTGTCATCAATATGCGATTCGGCACCCGGGAAATGATTGTGCTGGAAGAATAAAGTTTCTTTGGCTTCCTTATAGGCAGCGGATCGGTTTACTTTAACGGTTATCAGGTTATAATGCTGTTCTTCAAACCGGTTTTCCTGATAACCACCCAGGTTAATAAAAAATAACCGGGCTGCCTGGTTATCGATTTCTTCGTTATTATCCCTGTTATGTATTTTAATCTGAAATCCGTCGACCTGGTTCACTTCCCGCCATGCATCGATATGGATCTTATTTGGCTGCTGCCAGAAGGCTTCAATTTCGGGTACCAGATCCCGTAGTGAGGCAGCGATACCAAAGAATATATCGTGTTGTTCCGTGTGCCTGCCCGGTGGCTTGCAACCCAATAATAACATGAATAATTTAAGTGAGGACATGATAATGTATTAAACTATTGTATGTAAAACCGGACTCAAATGTAAGAAAGCTTAAAGCATAAAGCTTAAAGCTGCTTTACGCTTTGCGCTTTATGCTTTAAGCTCTTGAGGATTCTATTAAATCAGGCTCATTCTTACGGCATTGGTTCAGACTTCCTTAAATTTAATAATCATTTTTTAAAAGAATGGGCGAAGAGCATCCCGGAGACGGCAACAAATTGATTCAGTCCGAACAAATCCAACAGGAAAACATGGAAGTACATCATCATCCGGATTTGCACCATAAAAGGAAACGCTGGAAGGAATATTTCCTTGAATTCCTCATGATCTTTTTGGCAGTGACCCTGGGCTTCCTGGCTGAAAGTCTGCGTGAACATATTTCCGAAAAAGACCGGGCCGAAATTTTTGCCCATTCACTGATTGAAGATTTTAAGGCAGATACAGTAACCCTTCACCAATTGATCTTCTATACCAATGAAAAAATAAAAAAGATCGATTCGCTCGACTACTACGTGCATACCGTAAGGAACAGAACGAATGACTCACTTCTGTACAGTATCATTATTTATGTGATTTCAACCTTCCAGTTCGACAATATCAATGGGACCTATGAACAGGTAAAAAACTCTGGTTCGCTCAGATTTTTTGGACAGACACTTGTAAATAATTTAAACAAATATGACGCGACCGCACAGAAATTAAGACTGATGGAAGACTGGGAGAATAAATTTCTGTATGAAAAAGTAATCGCACAAACCCAGGATATGGTTAACTATAAGGTAATTGATGACCTCCGTAATTTGGGACAGATTCATCATGAAATGTACCTGCGGGATTTTAGCAGTCAGTCTGTCGATGTACTGGTAAACCAGGCTAATGTGATCAAAAATCTACGTGCCCGACAATTGATTCAGCAAAAAATATTGCTTCAAAAAGCGGAAGAAATCCTGACAGAGTTAACACGGGAATTTCATTCTTAATCGGCGCAATGGAAAATGAAAACATCTTACAGGGCCGGATAGTTCGTCTTGAACCCCTCGGAGATCAGCATATGGAGGGATTGGCCCGCGCTTCGATGGCTGACGATGGTCTTTACAAGTGGAGCCCGGTCCCCAAAGGAATAGAAGAGGCAAAAAAATATATACAAACAGCAAGGAGCTGGAAAGAGGAAGGGACTGCTTTCCCATTCGCAATCATCCGCGTTGATGACGCTGCGGTGATCGGATCTACCCGTATTTTTAATATTGAAAGATGGGCCTGGAAGACCGGTCATCCGAGACATGGCAGGGAATATCCGGATGCGGGAGAAATTGGCTATACCTGGCTGGATAAGTCTGCGATTCGCAGCGGGGTGAATACGGAGGCGAAATTGCTATTGCTGACACTGGCATTTGAAAAATGGCAGGCATTGCGGATTTGCTTTCATGCGGATATACGCAACGACCGGTCACGGACTGCAATCGGGAGATTGGGAGCTAAGTTTGAGGGTGTTCTTCGTTCGCACCGGTTATCTGTTGATGGCATCGCAAGGGATTCAGCGCGCTTTTCAATCATTTTGTCAGAATGGCCTGAGGTGAAGGAGCGGCTGGAAAGGTTTTTGAACCGTTGAACCCCTTGTGCGTTATAATGATCCACGATAAAATAATGCAATGATTGATATAAAGACACTTGATCAGGCCTATGATTTATTGAAGGCCAGGCGTATCAGGAAGTATGTGCTTGTCTGGTGTTCTTCCGGAACGGCAACCCTGGTAGTAGATGAAAATGAATTTGAACTAAAAGCAAATTCTGTCATTACCATAACCTCGGGCCAAATTCATTATATCAAAAAATCTAAATCAGCCGTGGGGTTCGTTCTCGAATTTACCTATGACTTTTTTTGCAAGGATGACAAAGACATTGAATTGATTTTTCATAATAGTTTATTTTGTCATTTTGCTATGAATGAAGTAGTGGCAATGGGTAAGAGTAAACTTCTGGAATCGGAGCTGGAGCAAATTGCAAAAGAATTAAAACAAGAACCATATCAGTACCAGATTACGGTACATAGCAGGATTCAATTAATACTGGTTGAAATCAATCGCTCTAAAATAAAACAGGGGGATGAAATATATAAACCGGATGCCCTCTTCCTGAAATTCCTGGAGTCGATCAGGGCGAACTTCAGAAACAACCTGACCGCAAGACAGATAGCGGTTTCTCTAAATACAACAGAAGCTAAGCTGAATGAACTTTCCAAATTACATACTGGCAGAACAGCCCAAAGTGTAGTTCATGGATTAGTGGCATCGGAAGCCAAAAGACTGTTTATGTATGAAAAGCTGTCAGTAAAGGAAGTGGCATACGAACTGGGATTCAATGATCCCTTTTACTTTTCCAACTTCTTCAAAAAACAAACAAAGCAGTCTCCAAAAACCTATAAGGAGAAATACGCCATTTAAAACTTACATGCTTTTCCTGAAATCGTCTATTCTTTGGGAGGGTATTTCAAACCAACTTTACGGTATTAATAAATGTAAAGACGATGATTAAATATCAGGGGATAGCAAGCTTACTGTTGAGATTCAGTTTGGCGGCCGGATTTTTGTCTGCCGTAGCCAGCCGTCTTGGATTATGGGGCAGACATTCATCGGGATGGGATAAATATCTCGAATACGTAAGAGAGGTAAACTCTTTTGCACCGGCATCTCTCATTCCTTTATTGGCAATTACAAGTACCATTCTGGAAAGCGCCTTTGCCATATTATTATTGATCGGGTATAAATCCAGATGGGCTGCATTGGGAACATCCCTGCTTACACTATTATTTGCACTGGCCATGGCTTATTCGTTTGGTATAAAAGAACCATTGGATTATTCCGTGTTCGCATTTAGTGCTTCAGGATTTTTTTTGGCAACCATTCCGGATTACCCCTATAGCATTGATAAATACATTCAAAACAAATAAAATAAAAAATTATGCAAGAGAGAATGGATATTGACAAAGCAGAACCGGGAATCTACCGGGCCATGGCTGCATCTGATAAAGCAGTGGGATCTTTTGATCTGGATGCCAGACAAAAGGAATTGATCAGGATCAGGGTTTCGCAGATTAATGGATGCGGGTATTGCATCAATACCCATACAAAAGATGCATTAAAATTAGGCGAAACATCACAAAGGCTTTTCGCATTGAGCGCCTGGTGGGAAACACCATTTTTTACGGAAGAAGAGAGGGCCGTATTAAAACTGGCTGAACAGGTAACCCATATCTCTCTGGCAGGAATTACAGATGATGTATATAATCATGCGCTGAATATATTGGGGGAAAAGAAAATAGCCGAGGTGATATTTATTACTGCCACGATTAACAGTTGGAACCGCATTGCCATATCCATGCACATGGTCGCAGAAAAAGATTAGTTATATTCTTCTTTTTTTAAAGTTTGATTTAATTAAAACCTGGTTTTTATACTTTTACGTTGTTATTTTGTATTAGACTAAATCAGGAATTAATAAATCAAATGGAAGAAATCGAAGTGCCGACTGAACATCTTCATGAAACGATTGAGGAAGAAGTGGAAGAAGCGGTTAAAAAAAATGAGAGAAAGAGCGGAATGGCCATCGCCATCTCTACAGCACTTATGGCTGTTTTTGCGGCAATGGCCAGCCTGCTGGCGGGCCACCACGCGGATGAGGCGGTTATTGAACAGATTCGCGCATCGGATCAGTGGGCTTTTTATCAGGCCAAGGGGATCAAGGATGAAATTTTATCCCTTTCAGGCAGTCCGGATAAGGAAACGCGCAGCGCAAAATACAAATCCGATCAGGTGGAGATTCAGAAAAAAGCCAGGGAATCAGAGGATGCTTCCCATGCGCATTTGGAACATCACGAAATTCTTGCCAGGGCGGTAACTTTGTTTCAGATCTCAATAGCCATTTCTGCCATTGCGATTCTTACGAGGAAAAAATTTCTCTGGTTTATCAGCCTGGGAATTTCCTGTTTTGGATTATTCTTCTTCATAACAGGGATATTCTGAATGTAACGCCATATGATTAAGATTTTCCTCCCGTTTTTCGTATCTGCCATTTTATTCCTTCTAGCGGAAAATAGCTTTGCCCAAATAAATACATCCTCCCAAATGGCAGATAGAAAATGGTGGAAAGAAGCCGTCGTTTACCAGATCTATCCGCGCAGTTTTAAAGATAGCGATGGGGATGGTATCGGAGATCTGAAAGGTATTATTTCCAAACTCGATTATATAAAGAGCCTGGGTATTACTGTAGTCTGGGTTAATCCGATTTATAGCTCGCCCAATGATGACAATGGCTACGATGTGAGCGATTACAGGAATATCATGAAGGATTTTGGTACGATGACGGATTTTGATTCGCTGATTGCAGGTATGCATCAGCGCGGAATTAAACTGGTCATGGACTTGGTGGTGAACCATAGCAGCGACGAACATGAATGGTTCAAACAGAGCCGGAGCTCAAGAACAAATCCATATCGAAATTATTATCATTGGTGGAATGCGGAAAGAGGCAAACCTGCACCTCGTTATAGTTTATTTGATATAAACCATGACGCATGGTGCTATGATTCATTAACCAATGCGTACTACCTGCATTATTTTTCCAGAAAGCAGCCGGATCTGAACTGGGAAAACCCCAAACTCCGTAAAGAGGTTTATAATATCATGAAATTCTGGGCCGATAAAGGGATAGACGGATTCCGGCTTGACGCATTTCAGTTTGCAGCAAAAGACACGAGCTTTCCGGCTTTTCCAAAGGGATATGAAAACCATTTTCAGCTTTATTATGCTATCGGTCCGCACCTGCACGAATATTTAAGGGAAATGAACCGTGAAGTATTTAGTAAGTATGATGTGATGAGTGTGGCAGAAGGGGCAGGAAATTCATTTAAAGATGCGCATGACCTGGTTGATCCGGAGCGCAGAGAACTGAACATGGCCTATGCTTTTGACGGAGTAGGGATAGCGACGCCGGAAGGATATAGTCTTTTGCATTTCAAGGATGTTTTCAGTCGCTGGGACAGCGCATTTTCAGTGAAAGGATGGCTGTCTGTTTTTCTTTCCAATCACGACCAGGCAAGGCTCGTAAGCCGGTTTGGAGATGACAAGCCGCCTTATCGGGATTTGTCCGCAAAAATGCTCGCCACCTTTATTATGACCATGAGGGGCACGCCGTATTATTATAACGGAGATGAACTTGGTATGACGAATTCAGAATTTAAAAATATAAATGACTTCAGGGACATGCCTACACTTAACGAATACCGGCATCAGGCAGACATTCATGGCGACACAGTCAGTTATTTAAAACGGATCAGTTTCGAAAGCCGGGACAATGGGCGAACGCCGTTTCAGTGGGACAGTTCAGCGAATGGCGGCTTTACAACCGGTACACCCTGGATAGCGGTGAATCCAAATTATAAAAATATCAATGCGGAAGCAGAGGAAAAAAATCCCAACAGCTGTCTAAATTATTTCAGGAAGCTGGTAAAACTGCGCAAAGATAATCCCGCGCTCGTTTATGGGAGGTACCACCTGCTTGACAAAAATAACAAAATGGTCTATGCTTACACAAGGGCGGAAAAAGGGAAGAAGTTTTTAATACTTCTTAATTTTTCAGCCGTCCCGACACAGGCAATGATTGAGATACCGGTGGCAAACGCGAAGCTTCTGTTATCAAACTATAATAGACCGCAGGAAAACTCCATGCTGGAGTTAAGTCCTTATGAAAGCAGTATTTATCAATTACACTAAATCACGCTGCATGAAAAAAGTTTTCTTCTTTTTGTCTTGTATTTCATTTTACATCTTTTCTTTTGGACAGCAGGCGCCCAGGTTACTGATTCGGGGGGATGATATGGGTTATACGCATTCGGGTAACGAAGCATTGATCAAATGCTACAAGGATGGAATTGAGAAATCCATCGAAGTGCTCGTTCCTTCGCCATGGTTTCCTGAAGCAGTAAAATTGCTTAAACAAAATCCGGGCATCGATGTGGGCATTCATCTGGATCTCACCAGTGAGTGGGAAAATATTAAATGGCGGCCCTTATCTGATTGCCCGAGCCTGAAAGATTCATCCGGATATTTTTTCCCGATGGTCTTTCCCAATGAAAATTATCCAGGCAGGTCCATCACAGAGCATCACTGGAAGATAGAAGACGTAGAAAAAGAATTTCGTGCGCAGATTGAACTGGCCTTGAAAAATATTCCGAATATCAGTCATTTTTCTGCTCATATGGGTTGCACCAATCTTTCTCCCGAGGTGCGAGCCCTGACGATCAGACTGGCGAAGGAATATAAAATTCCGGTGGATCCGGAATGGGACTACAAGGGATTTATCGGATATGACGGTCCGCATAAAACCTCCTGGGATAAAATTAAAAGTTTTATTTTAATGCTCGGCAAACTGGAGGCGGGTAAAACCTATATTTTCCTTGATCATCCCGGACTCTGCAACGACGAATTAAAAGCTGTTCACCATATTGGATATGAAGACGTATGCATGGACCGGCAGGGAGTTACAGACCTTTTTACCAGCGACCGGGTAAAAGCTTTTATAAAACAAAAAGGAATTCAGTTAATTACTTACCGGGACCTGAAATAAAAGAAAAGAGCTAATGGGAACTGTTATAATAGAACTTAATCTCGTCTTCGGGCCATCCGGATATATGCGAACCGAATCCTGATTTTAAAGAAATGTAATTGAAGTTATGCGTCCCGGCGCTAATCAACATTGGACCGGCTTCAGCTAATTTGTCTGTTGTAATCTCAGCGGGTCTGACAAAAGCAATATGTCCCGGTAACTTCGGATTCTTATTTTTACAAGTGGCTATGACGATGTAGCCCTTATTTGCAAGTTCCTGTGCTTTTTCATATGCCTTATCTGATTCAATTTTATACCAGCCCTTGCTCTGTGCTTCATTGGACAGGAGCCAGTCATATTGCGCATTCGCGAGCAATTGAATATTGTGATCTGGGGGTCTTAAAATATAAATATTCTTTTTTTTGCAGACTGCTGCCACGAAAGCACTGCAATGCGTATGGATATCCTGTTCTGCAGCCGGATCGTCCGGCTCCCCGGTTTCCCAGTTCACGTGCTGTCCGGACAGCCATAACTCTTCGACATGTAGGGAGAGATAGAATTCCTTTAGCGCATGGCCTTCCGGATTCTCCTTAAGCAATTGCTGGCTATTTGCCGCCAGAGAATAAATCAGTAAGAAGAAAAGAATATAAGATTTAGTGAATCCTCGCATATTGCAAAGATCAACTATAAAAAATAATAATCGTAACGGACTGCTTCAAGATTAATGCGCTCTCTTTGGAATTGTCAGGGGCGAAATCGTTACACCGGACGAGTAAGTCCAGCTAATTGTAATATTGGTATCTGTAACAGTCAGTGTACCCGAGTAAGTTGTGCTGTTTAATTTAAAAGCCAGTGTATAGGTCCTGTTGGTAAGGCCCGTAAGTGCTACGAGACCAACCGCCGGTGCCGGCGCCGTAGATCCGGAACATGGATATATGAGCGTGGAATTAATAGACACTACAAATCCACTTTCTGACAGTTGAATTTCACCATTACTGTTTAGCAGGGGCGAATGATTATACAAATTTGTTGTGTGGGCGACAAAAACCAAACCTGTATCTGAATAATCAACAGGCGTGAGATTTACCTGGTCGTCTGATGTGAGATTTTTTACAAGAATCACATCACAACTCGTTGTTGTCGTATCGGAAAAAATACTGTCCGTTACGATCACATTCCCATAACTGCTGTCATTAGCTCCGTTTACACCTGATTGAAATTTTGCTTTTACGGTGTAGGTTCCCGGATTTGTAAATAAGTAGGTAGCACTGTCTGTACTAATAGAAGCCCACACTTGTCCGGTGGAACTGGATGACCAGGCAACATTCGTGTTGTTGGCCTGTCCACTTAAGGTTGCATATAGTGGTTCACCGATCTTTAAGGTCGATTTCGAAAGGAATAATACTGGTTTCATATTCGTTGCGACCGGATCCTTGGAGCAGGAAATGATCAGTAAAGCCATACCCAACAGAAAAAACAGGGATGTATTATTTTTCATAAACAGGTCTAATTATAGAAATGACGGTCAGCCGTTTTGGAAGAATTCAGTATATCCTTGACTGATTTTTATGAAGAAGGGTTGCCTTTATAAGTGAAATATCACCCTAAAAGGGGGATCAGATCAGAGATAGCTAAGCCACCATTTTTCTTTGTGCAGCGACTTATACCTGTCATATTTTTTGCAAATGGGATAAAGTATAATTACCAAGACGATCCATATCAGGTACACAGTGCCCAAAGGAAAACCATAACCCCTGAACCTGGGCATTTCTGTAATCCAGTCATCGAAAGAAACCATGTCGGACCATTTGTAACCTGTCAGCACTGCAGCCAGCATGGCTCCGAGGTGGATCAGGATGAGGTGGCACAGATAATAAAACATCGGTACTCTTCCATAAACGGAAATCACCCTGGTTAACCGGTTCGAAACGTTCTCCGTCAGACTGAGGAAAATCATGGCAAATCCTTCTGTAACCAGCAGATAATCCAGTGATGGCGGGTATTTATGCACGTTCAGAAAAGAAAGTAAAGTGAAAACCGGTGTTTCCTGCGGCGTCCAGGGATAGGGATTGCCATAAACATTAATCGTCCTGATAATAATGAATAGCAGCCAGGAGGATATGCCTATACGAAGCAGTATCCGTTTTCTTTTTGCCGGATCAAAATCCTTCGTAAACAATTCTCCCAGGCAATAGCCGAGAGCCATGACACCCACCCAGGGTATAACATGATAGAACTCTGCGATATGGATATGTCCGATCTGGAATATTTTCTGCTGATGCAATGCACCCCATAAAAATCCCAGGGCATTATGGTCCGGCACGACCGTCTTATCGAGCAGGTTATGAGCTGCAACCATCACCAGACCAAAAATCAAAAGGAGCCTCTTGGGTAAAAAGATAAGTCCTGCCAGTAAAATCATGCAGAGCCCGAGTACCCAAATCACGCCGAGGATGAAAAAATTAAAATGAAAATTAAAGAACCATTCAAAATTAACGACGGTTTCCTCGAGTATCATTAGCCAGATTCCTCTTGTAACGAGGAAAAACGACAGCTGTTTTTTTGTTTTCCGCTGTCCGGATAAAAAGGCTGAAGTACCCGCCAGTAAAACAAATATGGGGGCACAGAAATGCGTGACCCAGCGGGTGAAATAAAGTATCAATGTTGTTTTGCTCAGATCCAACGGATCATACAAAAAAGCATCGGCGTGAAAATAATCCCTGACATGATCCAGCGCCATGATGATCATGATAAGTCCTCTTAAAAGATCAATGGACGTAATTCTTTTGGTTGTTAAGGCGTTCATTTGTGATCCCCGTTTCTTCGGCTGAAGTTAAGAAATCCGGGAAAACAAATGATAATAACAAAAAGCCACCACGCCTCGGGCGTGATGGCTTTTATAAAAAAAGATTTTATAAAAATCTAGTTTTTGAACATAACGGTTTCGAGGGAATGTATTATTCCGTTTGTGGCCTGTACGTCATGGCCTTGAATTTTAGCACCATCAACGGTTGTATGACCATCCTTTACATGCACTACCAACTCCTTACCATTTACTGTTTTCAGCTTTTCGCCGTCTTTCAGGTCCTTGAAATTTATTTTCCCTTCCACTACATGATGATTTAACAAGTCGGTCAGTTTCGTTTTATTTTCCGGCTTTAATAAATTATCCAGTATGCCTTTGTCCAGTTTCGAAAAGGCAATATCCGTTGGAGCGAAAACTGTATAGGGACCCTTGCTGCTCAACACCTGATCCAAACCTGAAGCATGCACACTTTTTTTTAAAGTAGTCATGTTCTTTTCCACGTTCACTAGCTGTGTGATATTTGACATTTTGACTTTATTTATCTGCCGGTAGAATAACCGGCAACAGTGTAATGTAGGAGTAAGGGGCTCCCGTCCGGTGTTAATGTTTGGCCTAATCGGATAACAACGTATTTTTAACTGTTAAAAACCAAATTGGGGTTTTTGTTACTCACCATATTGGGGTAAATAATTAATAACAGATATTAAAATGAAATTCTCTTTTATCTTATTAATGGTTTTTGATTTATTATGTCAGGGCATCTTTGCCCAGGTTCCTTCAGAAAATTATTCCGTTGATTCTGCTTCCGTCGTTCATCCCGGTGTTCCGAAAGGTGAATTGATAAAACTGGTTTATGACAGTTCGAAAATATTTCCGGGTACCACGAGAGATATTTCGATTTATATTCCGGCAGAATACAATCCTGAACATCCCGCCTGTGTTTATGTAAACCAGGACGGCATCCAGTGGAATGCCCCAACGGTGTTTGATAACCTGATTTACCAAAAGGAAATGCCTGTAACTGTTGGAATTTTCATTACCCCCGGCATCATTAAGGCAAAGGATCCGGCCAATGCGCTGAATCGTTTTAACAGGAGTTTTGAATATGACGGATTGGGAGACGGTTATGCTCGTTTTTTATTAGAGGAAATTTTACCGGTAGTAGAAAAACAACACACAAAAGATGGCCGTGCGATTCATCTTTCAAAAAATGGCAACGACCGCGCCATTGGAGGATCCAGCAGTGGTGCCGTTTGCGCATTTACAGCAGCCTGGGAAAAACCGACAGAATTTTCAAAAGTTTTTTCTTCCATCGGTACTTATATCGGATTGAGAGGTGCAGAACGGTATCCGACCCTGGTCAGAAAATATGAACCCCGTCCCGTCAAAATATTTTTGCAGGATGGTTCCAATGATTTGAATATTTATGCCGGCGACTGGTGGATGGCAAACCAGACCCTGGAAAGAGCACTGATTTTTGCGGGGTACTCCGTACATCATGCCTGGGGAGAGGGACAGCATAATGGCAAACAGGGCACGGCAGTTTTTTCTGAAGCTATGCGCTGGTTATGGAAGGACTGGCCCGCAGCTATTATTCCGGGAGAAACGAAAAATCAGATGCTCAGTGAAATTCTCATTCCGGGCGAAGACTGGAAACTGGTTGGACAAAACTATAAATTCACCGAAGGGGCTGCAGTAAATGCAAATGGAGAAGCTTTCTTCCAGGACATACCCAATTCAAAAACCTATAAAGTGGACCTGGATGGAAAACTCACGGAGTTGAATATAAACGCAAAACGTGCAAGCGGAACTTCATTCGGTCCGGATGGCAGGCGTTATGTGATTGCGGGCGCAACCCGTCAGGTGATAGCTTACGATGCGTCGGGAAAGGAAACAATCATTGCCGACAGTATTTCAGGAAATGATATTGTAGTGGCAAATAACGGTAACGTATATGTGACTTCTCCGGATGGAACAGAAAAACCGAGTAAATTATACCTGATCAGACCGGGAGGCGCTAAGGAAGTCGTAGATGAAGGAATAAGATTTGCGAACGGGTTGACGCTTACTCCCGATCAGACCCAATTGTACGTTACAGAGTCCGCCTCCCATTGGGTTTGGATTTATCAGGTTCAGCCGGATGGAAAACTGGCTTTCAAACAGCGCTATGGCTGGTTACACGTGCGTGACCAGGATGAGAATGCATGGAGCGACGGACTTCGTTGTGATACTGCGGGAAGAGTTTATGTTACAACAAAAATAGGTCTGCAAATACTGGATCAGGCCGGCCGGGTGAATGCGATTATACCGGTTCCCACGGGACAGCCTTCCAATCTTTGCTTTGGCGGTAAGAATTTCGACATACTTTTCCTTACATCGGGCGATAAAGTTTATAGTCGCAAATTCAGGACCCGCGGAGCGAATAATTTTGATAAACCCATTAGGCCGGCCACACCCAGACTTTGATGTTCTTTATCTGAGAACCGGGAATGGCCATGTCTGGATTTCCTTCGAAATCAAATCAACCCACAGGATTGCCGGCAGCGTGCGGGCAGCTTGGAGGATGCGGACACCCTGTATCGGGTGGCGCCTGAGCCGGGCTTTCCTGTGAGGATTGCGATTGCCCGGTCGCCGCTTTCTTCGCGTTATTGGGTTGCAATTTTTCTTTGTTACAGGCAGTGAAACATAAAATGAAAAGAAGTCCCCAAACAAAAAGTAATATTTTTTTCATAGCCAAAATGGTTTACTCTAATTTACTCATTCCGGAGAATCCGGCCGAATATATTTCCAAAATCGCCAGTTACTGACCGGAATATGGAATTGGCTCAGTTCCGATATTCCCCTTATTTATACTGGGTATATTGGAAAACCCTTTAAAAAGCGACGGTAAATCCCCTTCACCTTTAACAACCAGTAAAAAATGACAACCGAAAATCCACTTCGTGGCAGCCGGGTTTCGTATTTAACCAATCTCACCCCGATGCGGGGAATCGCGGCCCTGCTCACGGTCATATTCCATATTGACTTGTTTATGGGAGGCGCGCTCGTTCATCCGACGGCGACGTCAATTCTCGGTAGAATGTATTTAATGGTTGATTTCTTTTTTATACTCAGTGGTTTTATCATGTGTTATGTATATGGGAACCGGTTTACAGGGCGGGTTGGAAAAACAGATTTTAAGAAATTTACGATCGCCCGTTTTTCACGCGTATATCCTCTGCATTTTGTTACTCTAGTCTTCACCATAATCATGTTGTTCATATTCGGTCTGCTGGGCGTTCCGAAAAATCCCATTTTGCAGGTGAACAATAATGCCTATTCGGTATTGACCAACCTCTTGCTCCTTCATTCCATGAATTTTCATAACTGGTTTACCTGGGTGCATGCATCCTGGTCGATCAGTACAGAATGGTGGGCCTATATGATATTTCCCTTCCTGGTTGCTCCTTTTTTCAAATTGAAATCTGGTGGGCGTATGTTAGTTTGCTTCTTATGTTTTGCGGGCTATTTCTGTATCATGTATTTTATCATTCCCATCATTACTGTTCCCAAAGAACTCTCCTTTATAAAATTTAGCAGATCCCTCTGGACGATAAATGTGGCTTTTGAATATGGTTTTATCAGGTGCCTTTGCGGTTTCATTCTGGGTATGATGATGCATCATGCTTATCAGGATCAATGGGGGAAAAGAATACTGGGTAATGGATGGACGATGGGTTTACTGGCAATCGCCGCATTCACCAGTATGCACTTTGACCTGCCTGATATTATTACTGTATTTTTCTTTCCCTTATTACTCCTGTCAGGAGCATATGGCAGCGAAAACATCAACCGGCTTTTTTCTACGAGACCACTTCAACGGCTCGGAGACTGGTCATTTTCGATTTACCTGGTTCACCAGCCGATCCTGATTTTGATTTTCAATACATTAGCCTATCTGAGTCCGCCCGCAGATTCTAATGAGCAACAAGCCGTTCCGGCATTGTGGATTGCCTGGTCGATTGCGTTGGTTCTCATCGCCCTGATCTTATTTGTTTCTTACCTGAGTTTTACTTTCATAGAGAATCCGGCGAGACGTTGGTTAAATTCTAAAGCAGCTGCAGAAATTCCAAAACCATCGCTTAGCTGATAGCCCGTTTGTCTTTTACATTTTCTTCAGCCATTCCTGCGCGAATTCTTTTCCTTCAAGGTCGTCGGCAACAATTTTTTGCAGGAGAAGTTTTGCCTTTGCGGAATCTCCGGGAAGGTTGCGTTCCATCAGGGTAACGGCTTGCATCAGCAGTGCACGGTTCGAATAGAGGCCATTATACATTTCCATCTGTCCGAAGTACGATAATGCCTTATCATAGTCTTTCAGGCGCAGCGCGGTTATCCCCGCATATTCCTTTGCAGAAAAGACAGAAGTATCGGTTTTTAAGATCGCTTCAAATTGCCCCAATGCCTGCGAATACTTACCGTCATTATATAAACTCAGTCCCGTTTGCAGACTGTCTGCATGGCCGCTCATCGTCACAGGCAGCGTTTGCAGATGTTCTTTCTCGTATTGTGCTGCTATCTGTTGCGTGGAGACGGGTTTGAAGAAAATATTTGTTCCGAAAATAATACCGGCTACAGCCGCCGCCGTGGCGATATAATATACCAATTTCCGGAAGGGAACAATACGGACTACCTGTTTGTTCTTATAAATTTCTTTAAAATGTTCCTTTTTTACAACCTGGTATTTTTCCCTGGATACCTCCTGTGCAGCCAGGTAAAAAGCTACTTCTTCTGCAAAAACGGGGTCCGATTTTATTCTTTCTTCGAATTCCCGGGTACGGTCAGCATCCGGTTCCTTCGTAAAATAACTTTCTATATAATCCAGGGTATCCATTTTATTTATTCTGCTTTATATAGCTTTCGTAATCTTTCCAGGCAACGGAGCCTGCTTGTTTTTACTACATCTGCCGTTTTATATTGTAGGAAGGAAGCTATTTCCCTGTCACTGTAATTTTCGCCCCAGAACATCAAAATCTGCCTGCACTTTTCCTCCAGTTCATTTAGTTTTTCCCGTAGCCGTTGCCAGTCTGCTTTGTCAATAAGCGTTTGTACAACAGAGCGGGCGGAATCGGATAACTGCATCAGTCTGTCTGAGATCACCTCTGGGCGATTCACGCTATTCTTATTAGTCGCTTTTTTTCGAAGAAGGTCAACACATTTATTATGAAAAATCTGGTATAGATAGGTTTTAAGGGAAGCCCGGGCTTCAAAATTGTCCTTATAAATATTATCCAGAGCGGCGAGTATGGTGTCGGAATAGGCATTAAACGACTCATCTTCCGATAAAGCATGCTTGGTCATGCCTTCCCGAACGAAATAAGCGAACCGGTTAAATAATTGCTCCTCGATTCCCCTCTTGTCCGTCCCACTTTGTCTTAGCTGTTCAACTATTTCCTGGTCTGTATAACGAATAGAGCCAGCGCGGTTCATTATAGTGGGTCTTTCATCCAATTTAAGAAAAATATGAATGTCTCCGGTAATTAATGTTTCCCCTATTGAAAATCTTGCGATAAATCATTTACATAACATTCCGGAATAATATCAGAACCTTTCAAATCAAAATCGTTAATCAATTAAACCTTACAAAAATGAAAAAAATTCTCTTCGCGCTGTCCATCGGATTCATTTCCGTGGCCATTGGCAACTGTGCTTATGCACAGAATGCCGCCCAGCCCGTAGCGTTCAACGACGCGAAACATTTTAAGTCGTCTGTCCGCAATATGGCTGCTCTGGAAAGTCCCGCTTATATGGGTACCTACATTCCTGATGTAAAAAATATCAATGCCAAAGCAATTAAAGATTTCAACGGCCGCTTTGCTGATGCCAACAATGCTATGTGGTTTACAGATCGTAATGGCTTTACAACCTACTTTATTAAGGATGGTTATGGCGACAGGGTATTTTATGACAAAAAGGGTCACTGGGAATATTCACTGATTTTTTACGGTGAAGACAAACTTCCACGTGACGTTCGGACTGCTGTAAAATCTACTTATTTCGATATGGCTATTACCCTGGTTGAAGAAGTTCAGACAACTGAAGCCAAGGTTTATATTGTTCACCTGGAAGACAAATCAGCGATCAAGATCCTGAAAGTGAACGACCAGGGCGAATATGAAATTTTGCAGGACCTCTCAAAGGAATAATTCTACCCTTATCTCCGGGAATAATATTAACCCTTATCCCTGGCAACCTTTGCCTCCGGCCATCCGGGGGCAATTTGCTTTATTTAATCAGCGTATAATAATTTGTGACCACACCGGATGCAAAACGTACAGAATCTTTTAATTTCAGGTCTATTTGCCGGCCCGGATTGTTGAAAATGGGTTTCCCGCTTCCCAAAATAATAGGATGTATCCAGAGTTGGTATTCATCTACGATGCCGGACAGGATGAGTGTGGAGGCCAGGCTGCCGCTTCCATACAATATCATATCTTTCCCTTTCTGCTGTTTGAGCAGGCTGATTTCTTCCCGGAGATCACCGGTGACGAATACCGAAGGATACCAAAGGGATTCTTTTATAGTTTTGGAAAATACAATTTTGGTATGGTGATTCATTTTATCCGCAATGGCCAGTTGTTGCCGGGGGAAGCTTTCTTCCAAAGGTTTGACCGTCCAATATTTTGCCATGGCTTCATAAGTAAGCCGCCCCAGAATGATTGTATCTGTCTGGTCCAGCTGCTCCAGTAATTTTTCACTCATTTCTTCGCTCCAGATTCCAAAATGCCAGTCCAGTTCACCGCGGGGACCGGACAAATATCCATCCAGGCTCAGGTTCATGGAAACAATTAGTTTTCGCATTTCACCTGGGTTGTAAGGAAAGTTTTTTATGGTACAAAAAGTAAGAGGCAAAGGCCAGTCCAATGAATATAAGGATCGGTAACCATTCTCCCGTAGTCTTCCCGACCGCATAATTACAATAAGCGGCCCCTATCAAATCATAAAGAAGTCCGGCATACGCCCATTCTTTAAGTCTTGGGTAGCCGGGAACCAAAATGGCGATTACACCCAATAACTTGGCGATGCTGAGAAACGAAATCAGATAGGTAGGCATACGAAGGGTATTAAAAAACTCTACGGCCTGGGTATGTGAAAAGAGACTGGAGATGGACGAAAAAACCATCAGCAGGGCAATTAATCCAGTGGTAATCCAATAATAAATCCGAATCTTTTTCATGTTGATTTTTTTTGAGTTTGCTGATACAAAAATAGTCTGAATGAATATATTGGTTTGGGTGCAAAGACGACTGGTAAGAGGTTGTTTGCGACATTAGATTCAGTAACTTTCATAATCTTTTAAAATTTTATCGATGAAACATGTTACGATCCTTGCGCTGAATGATGGGGTATCTGCGTCTATTGCCGATCCCTGTATCATGTTTAACGGGGTAAATGATTTACTGATCCAGTCGGGCAAACCTCCAGCTTTTAAAGTACAGTTGGCCGGACTCACAAAAACAGTTAAGCTGCACAACGGCTTTTTCACGGTACATACGGACATTCTTTTGGAGGATCTGAAGAAATCAGATTTAGTTATCATCCCCGCGCTGGGTGGTGAAATCATGTCCGCACTCAAAAAGAATGCAGCGTTCATTCCCTGGATTTCAAAACAATATAAGAGGGGCGCTGATGTAGCCAGCCTTTGTCTGGGAGCATTCCTGCTGGCATCCACGGGTTTATTAAAAGGAAAAGAATGCTCCACACACTGGTTAATGTCCACGCAATTCAGGGAAATGTTTCCTGATGTGACGCTGGTCGACGGCCGGGTGGTAACGGAACAAAATGGTCTTTTTTCGAGTGGCGGCGCAACATCTTACTGGAGCCTGATCCTGCACCTGGTGGAAAAATATGCGGGACGCGAGATGGCAATCATGGCTTCCAAAGTTTACGCGTTGGAAATAGACAGGAAAAGTCAGTCACCCTTCATTATGTTCAACGGGCAAAAAGAACATGTAGACGATCCGATCAGGGAGGCGCAGGATTATATCGAATCCAGGGTATCTGAAAGAATTTCTGTCGGTGAACTGGCTGTCCGTTTTGCCATCGGGCGCCGACATTTTGAAAGACGTTTTAAGAAGGCCACCAATAACACACCGGTTGAATATATTCAACGGGTGAAAATGGAAGCCGCAAAAAAACATTTCGAAACCAGCAGAAAAAATGTAAATGAAGTAATGTACGACGTCGGGTATTCTGATACAAAGGCGTTCCGGACCATGTTCAAAAAAATTACCGGATTATCGCCGTTGGATTATAAGAACAAGTATAATATTCAGGCGAACTAAGCGGAACGGCGAACGCGTAACGCCGAACGCATAACGGCGAACGCGAAAAACTTAACACTAAAACTAAATCGACAAGCGATGATTGTACAGCATTTGGCGTTCACCGTTCAGCGTTTTGCGTTCGGCGTTAAGCGTTAACCGTTCGGCTTTAGGCGTTTATGATTATCTTTCCCGAAATAGAGCTCTTATGACCCTTATCATAATTGGATTACTGATCCTCATTACGGGATTGGTTGTCCGGCGACAGGTATCCCCGTTTACCCGCTATGCTGTTTTTTTACGAACCGGGGGTCTTTTGATCCTGCTGATAGGCCTGCTTTCTTCCTGTATTGTGCAAATCGGAGCGGGTGAAGTGGGTGTGCAGATACTTTTCGGAAGTGTCCAGAATACAACACTCGCCAGCGGATTACACATGATCAATCCCCTGATTGACGTTCAGCACATGGATATTAAAACACAGAATTATACCATGAGTGCTATTCATAACGAAGGGGCAAAGGAAGGTGATGACGCAATCCGGGTTCTTACATCAGACGGACTGGAAGTAATAATGGACATGACCGTTTTATATAAAGTGGTGGCTTCTTCTGCCCCTGATATTCTGCGAAGTACCGGCATTGATTATACTGACAAAATTGTTCGGCCATTAACCCGGACTATGATCCGGGACAATGCAGTGTATTATGATGCGGTTTCTCTTTATTCCACAAAACGTGATGAATTTCAGGCTCGCATTTTTAAAAGTATCGAAACCGATTTTAGGAAGAGGGGCTTACTTCTTGAGCAGCTTTTGATCCGCAATATCACATTGCCGGGTCCCGTCAGAACAAGTATTGAACAAAAAATTTCTGCAGAGCAGGATGCACAGAAAATGCAGTTTGTTTTACAGAAAGAAAGACAGGAGGCGGAACGTAAGCGCGTGGAAGCGCAGGGAATTGCAGACTACCAAAGAATCATCAGTGAAAGTCTGACGGACCGTCAGCTTCAATATGAAAGCATCAAAGCCCAGATCGAAGTTGCAAAATCACCCAATACAAAAGTGATCATCATGGGCAAACAGGGTGCACCGGTTATTCTGGATTCGAAATAGGATTATTTTTTTTCTGACGGATCCGGGTTAATCAGTTTACTATCCAGTAGCCAGTTCACCATCAATTGCGGCCATGTTTTTAGGGATTGTAATGTGGACCGGTAGCCCATGTTAAAAGCATGATCACCATGGGCCATGATATGGGCTTCAACCGAAGCTTTTGAATTCCTGTAATCTTCAAGAAGCCGCATTACCGAACCAGAACAGCAGGTGTCGTTGTTGGCGACAATGAGAAATGCCGGAGGAGCATCATGCGGAATATGGTCAGGCACAAATAATGGCCCTGGGTAGACCTGCATTATAAAATCCGGTTTCCCGTTCAGACGGTCAATCGGGTCGGGAGCCTGTGTATTTCCTTTGCCGTCAGCAAATGCAATCACATCCACTACTTCGCCGCCGGCAGAAAATCCTAGCATCCCCAGGCGTGCGGTATCAATCTTCCATTCCTTTGCATAACTTCTTACCAGCCGCATAGCCCGGTAGGCATCTTCGGCCGGTTGTTTGTCCAGCGAATAGGGAGAATTCGGCTCCCGTGGCAGGCGGTATTTCAGGATTATAGCGGTGATTCCCAGTTTATTTAAAAACTTAGCCGGGTCAAGGCCCTCGGCTTTAAATACCAGCAGGCGAAAACCTCCACCCGGGCAAATCAGGACAGCTGTACCGTTGGCAATATTGGCCGGTGGAAAAAATACAGTGAGGCTGGGATTATTGATGTTTTTTACCCAATAATCCTTTGCCTCTTCAGGTTCATTTTTTTTGTTTTCAAAACCCGGCGTCCCATTCTTCCAAAGGGGAATCACCAGGGAATCGGATTGCGCGCACAAATTATTGCTGCA